>Ga0123342_1000312_pt1 | contig 72562 bp, 41 predicted proteins | sample Turbeawhitnodule_FD_89960 | JGI IMG/M metagenome (GOLD analysis project Ga0123342, IMG submission 89960) | Root nodule microbial communities of legume samples collected from Mexico - Turtle bean Mexico white nodule | ecosystem: Host-associated > Plants > Roots > Nodule | place: Mexico: Nepantla... | reverse complement strand
TATATATATTTACACACAAAAAAATAAAAAAAAAAAATATATAAAATAAATATATATATATATATATATATATATATATATATATATATATATATATATATATATATATATATATATATATATATATATATATATATATATTATATATACAACTTTTTTAAGTGGTGGATCGTGGGGAAATATGGAATCAGATAAATTCTATTATTTTCAACAGGGGTGTTACTGACGCGTGTGAAGTTTGTACCATGATGCAAGCAAATGTTTGGTTTTGGATTTCTGCAAAATCTCGCACTACTTCGGTTTCCTTTTCCAGTTTGTGTTTAAAACCTTTGGAATGTATGCGTTTGGTTATTTGATGTTTTTTAGGTTCTTAGAATGGACTGTGTTTTTGCCTGTTTGGTTTGGAGAGTACGTTTAGACGTTGAATTATATATTTATTGTATAAGGGTTGATCCATCCCCGAAGTGGTTCACATTTATATATGTGTTATTGCTGATAAAAAAAAAACTTTTTTAAATTGTGAAACTATTATTTTTCATATTAATGAGATTTGGTGCATAAGATAGAAAAGAATTCTTTGGGTTTATTTGGTTGATTCTTTCTAATAATACAAATATTAATGATCTTCACTTGAAGATTTTGAGGAGCATAATACAATGAAAGGAATATTCTTCCTCCTTTAGTTAAAAGACACGTAAACGTTCTATAAGAATCATGCAAACTATTCTCTCTTTCTGAACCCTTCTTTCTTTATGAGCCATTAAATTTGTGGTTTTCCTAATCACCCCAATAATTAATTTAGGTTATATACTTAGTTTATGCCTCCATTAATCTCTTACTTTGAAGTCATCAAAACATTTAAATTGGTAATTGTGACTATTAAATTTTAAAACACAATATCTCAAACACGATAATGGACAATAAATATCCTAACGAACTTCTAAGTCAAAATATTTTTTCAATGTTGAAATGTTTAACATTCACATGTTAAACATATTGTGATCAATTAATAGGTACAGTGTATTTGTGCTAAATATTTTTAGTTGGTGATATATTCATATATATTATTTAGCACAACTTGTTATTATCATTAGTTATATACCTCAACATAATTCTTAGGTGTCAATCTTTTCATTATAAAAGTTTAGGTTAGAAAAATATTATCCATCATTCAAGGTCAGAAAATAATATACCAGTTTTAATTAAAAAATATGATATAATTTCCTATCATCTTTCAATGAGTCAATTTCTGTTCACTCATACAAACTTCAGTTTATCTTTCATTTTCAATTTAAATTTAATATATATATATAGAGACCACATTTAATGATATACTGTTAATGTTTTTCCTCCATTTATAAGACTACATCAAATTTTATAATTAAAGTAGTAAGCTGGTAAGAAATAATTTCAATAATTTTTTTACTACAAATATCTATTTAGTCTAGAGTATCTATTTAGTTCAAAGTACGAAAACCAACTTCGTATTATACTGCAGAAATATAAAATATATTTAACCCTTATTTTACTTACTTGCCGTAAATTTATTACTGACGGGTTTTTTTATAAATGTTAAACAGGGTTAGTTTGGACATTTCACATCCCCATTGGAATTGAACTTGAATCCAATAGTGCATAATAAAATAGTGCAGAAAAAAAAACAAGATTCTTTCTTCCTCCACTCTCACATGGTGCAGAAAAAAGTCTAAATTCTAATTAATTTTGAATTATATAATCTAAAATATATTTTTAAATTTTGAATTACGTAATCTAAAATAAATATAGTTCCATGTTATATCATCTAGAATGCATTTCTATATTATACATCTAAAATATATATTTCTAGATTATACAATCTAAAATATATTTCCATAACACCATGGACAATTTTGATATTTTCTACAGTTATGGAGGTACATGAAAAAACTATGAGGGTACTGAAAGAAAGAGTCAAAACAAGATTGATGGCCCGAAGGAATAACCATATCTGCATTAAACAACATTCATTGTGATACAATGTTAATTTCAATTATATTTTGGAAAAAAAATCTAAAACTATGTTGGAAAAGATACCTCCATTAAAGTGGTCATTCAAGTTGTCCCAATTTATTCCATATCCATTATCAGATTCCAGAAATCTTTTTGTCCATTTTGTTCTCTCATTTCAAGGTTTTGGTGAAGTCCTAACAAGTAAATAACAGTGCTTCATACCCAACTCAGTGGATTTTTACTACTTGTCTCTTCTTTTATATACATACAATAATGTCTTGGATAGTGTATTAACAGGAGTGCAGTTCATAGATATACCAATAAACCATTTGGATATATATCTAATCAAATTAGCAACTAGATTATATCTTCAACATGGCACACATATAACATATAAGCTACCACACATACAGGGGAAGAAGAAATCACTGGGATGAGACAATGTATCCTTTGCCTGAAAATACTGTTGTTTCATTTGGTCCCCAGTACAAAAATGAAGAGTAGGTTCTTTAATTTGCTGAAATTTCCACTGGTACTCCTGGAGTAGGTTCTACAACCTTTGCATCTGGTAATTCTTTTGATAAAAGTTCCTGCATTCATAATTGTTCCAAAGATAGAATCATTTAGCATACAACAATAACTGTTCCAGTGATTAATTCTGTGACAAGTGCTACAATCGTGCCACTGCAAGTTGGGTAGAAGGAATGTCAATGAGGTGGTGGAGATAACCAATATTTTGGTGTATTTTGATGGTTTTGTAGCTGCAGTTTGCAGTGCTTGGCATTCCAATACGAGCACGGTGCTAGCTGGAATAGGATGTCTATCTATTGTTTTTGGGGTGTTTGTTCATCTCTTTATTCTTGAAGATTCTTAATGTGGTTTGGTTTATGTAAAAGGGTTGGGATACCCCTTTTGTATCCCTCTTAATTTAATTTCATTATTTGCTGATCAAAAAAAAAAAAACAATAACTGTTTATTTGAATAACTTTTACATAAATTTATTGAGAAACTTCTATTTGTCTATCTTATTTCCTTCCGTCCTTAAAGAAAATTGTATTCAAACAAATGCTTAGTCAATTACTTTATTTTCTAAGTAACAATAATTCATAGTTAGAGAAACACCATCTTCTTTCTTTCTGTTTTAATTTTTTTTTTCAAAAAACTGAATGTAAAATGACAATGGATTTGCTGTATGTATGTGAGCCTGTGATGGACCTTGAGTTAGACGACAGACACAAAAAGGGAATTAATCTGTGAAGGATGAAGATGGCAGGAATGAGGTAAAGTTAAAAAGGTTAGAAAATGCTGCGAATAAACATGTCCACTCTGTTCTGTTATAAGATGACATTTTTCCTGTTAGTAAGATAACCCTTCTGATATTCACCCTCTCTAGACAATCAAAGAAGAGTGATTCATTCCAAAAGTTTCTTATAGATCGAGTTTACTATCAGCATTACCCCCAATCAGGCTTCTGTCTCTAGCAATGATCGAGCATGATGAAAAAACTTAAAAGTAGATAAAGCCAGTTGATGATTGAACAGAAGAGCTAGAAAGATAAAAGAGCACACAATGTGACAAGATTCATTGTGTAAGGGTTCCTCCAAAGGACTTGTATAGAACCAAACAACCATAAAAAGTCACCCACAAACAAGCTTTTTGTTTCTTGAGGAAATGAGCTAGCTGGAAAGGAGAAGGTAAAGATGACCAAGCTAGTAGACAATTGAACAAAATCTAGAAAATTAAGAGGTTGATATCAAGGCTCCCAATATTGGGATCTCTATTTCCATTGTCTTGTAAACAATCACCACTGTCATTGTTTGCCATCATCGTTGAGGTTGCCACCACAAATAGGGTTGTTGGGACCTCTTGACCACTAAGGCGTGGTTACGTCTCATATGTCTCCAATTTGGTTCTTTCGAAAAACAGTTATTTTTTACAATGAAACACAAGGCGGAAGGGTTAGTATATAGGTATAAAACTAGATTGGTTACAAAGAGGTATACTCAAACTTATGGAATTGACTGCGAGAGACTTTTTCTTGCTCTAGCAACTCATTTTGGATGGGACTTATACTGGTTGGATGTGAAGAATATCTTTCTTCATGGAGTTTCAGAAGAAGTGTACATGGAGATTCCTTCTGGATTTGAAACTTACCTAGGAAGGAACAAGGTATGCCTCCTAAAGAAGGTCTTATATGATCTTAAACAATTTCCATGAGCACAATTTGGAAGATTTACAAAAACAATAGTTTCCTTTAAAGAAGGTCTTATATGATCTTAAACAATTTCCATGAGCACAATTTGGAAGATTTACAAAAACAGTAGTTTCCTTTAGATATAAGCAAAGCCAAGGAGATCATATCTTATTCATAAAGTACTTTGTTATAAGTAAACTAACACTATTGTTGGTCTATTTAAATGACATGATAATTGCAGGAGATGATGAAACAAAGAAATTAACTTCAAAGGAAAAATTGCAGTCCAATTTGAAATGACAGACTTGAGAAAACTTAAGTATTTCCCAGGTCTTTATCGATAAAGCACTCCATTATAGGTAAACTTACACTTCTGTTGGTCTGTGTAGATGACATGTTAATTACAGAAGATGATGAAACAGAAAATTTGACTTTAAAGAAAAAAATTAGTGGCTCGATTTGAAATTAAAGACTTGGAAAAACTTAAGCACTTCTTTGGAATAGAGGTTGCTTATTCAAAAAGATGAGATTTTCATCTCCCAAGGAAAAGATGTACTTGATCTCCTCAAAGATATAGACAAGTTGGGATGTAGAACCTCAGGAGTTCTTATGGAACAAAATTATAGAATTGGAAGTGAATAGAGTTCTCCTCTAGAAAAAAAAAAACTAATATCAGAGATTGTTAGGAAAAAACTTATTTATTTATCACACACGACACGAGACCAAACATTGCTTAATGAGTACGTGTGGTAAGTCAGCTTATGCCTGATCATGTAACTTAACCTTGAAAAATTTTCAACAAATATCTTAATAAGTGGGTTTTATGCTTAATTCAACCTCACAAAACCGACCGAGGAATGAACATCTCAAGCGTGTGATTAGATATTATGGGTGATCTAACAGGAATTCGATGTGTGGGACTAGATACTTGTCGGGTGGTTTGATAACAACCCTACAACGAGCAACACGATAGGTCTAACAAACCTTGCTAAGATGGGCTTTGATACCATATTAGTAAGTGGATTTATACCTAACTTAACCTCAAAAAATCGGTGAGATTTGCACTCCACTTATATATTATGATTTGACCATATTCCTACTGGATGTGGGATCTCCAACAGGTTTATTCTCTAAGAAGACTACACACCATAGAGGACTACACTGATGCTTGATTGGGCAGCATTAGTTACTGATAGGGTTTAGGGTTTAGGGTTTAGGGTTTAGGGTTTAGGGTTTAGGGTTTAGGGTTTAGGGTTTAGGGTAACTTAGTTACATTGTGTAGTTAAAAACAAAATGTTGTGGCAAGGAGTAGTGTTATTTATAACTTATAAGGCTATAGCTAAGGGCATTTGTGAAATGTTGTGGCTGATGAGAATCCTTGAGGATTTATGAACCCTACTATTACAGCTATGTTGCTACAATAAGGCAGCAATAAGAATAACAAAATCTAGCACGGACCACACTAAATATGTGGAAATTGATTGGAATTTTTTCAAGGAAAAGGTTAATGAAAGAGTTATTTATGTCGTTCATTCCAACTACACAAAGTGGCTGATATTCTCACCAAACGGATTCTTAAACGTAAGCATTAGCTTCGTGTGAGCAAGTTTGCCATGACACATATATCTATGCACCAACTCGAGGAGGGTTCAAATTTGGTAGAAGAATTTGTCTCAATACATTAGAACTATTCTAGAGCAATAAATCTGAATTAAACCAGTCATATATGTTTAGAACTAGGTGCATTTATTTCATTTATTCTCTCCTGATTTTTTGGAGATTTGTTTTTTCTATTTATTTCCATATTTGTAGAATAATCAATCATTTAATTCTGCAGAAATACCCTATGTGATATTATTCTGAATACTTAAGAGTAAAATATTTTGTCTATTCCTAAAAGAAGAAGCTAACCTTGAATGATTCGACTGTTCCTTCACCGCTAACTAAGCTTGCAAGAAGCCCTTTGCTATCTAGGTCTCCATTTTTCATTGGCACAATGAACCTATGGAACAAGGAAAGAACATTTATGTTAAGAAGAATATGAAATATTGTTACACTTCTAACAAGAAAATATAAAAGGTCAAAACCACTAAATTGATTTAAGTTCAAATGTACTCTTCCAAAGGAACCAAAATTATAGGGAAGGTTACCAAAATGACTTCTTTTAAAAACAATTTCAATTTAGGAACAATTAACCCTTTAACTGCCTAACAATATTCAATGAGGGGCTAAGGAGAAAATACTAACAAATGTAATTTGCATTAGTGATTTATTGTCCCTAAATTGGAAATTCTTTTTACCTAGAATAGAATTTCCTGTTTCCCAGCTCCCAAAAGTTTATTCAAGCAAATACTTTGTTTGAATGTTCCTATTTCTATGTAAATGTAGTCATTTCAGCTCTAGTATTAGAAGTTATCAAGGAAATATGGATGTAAATATTGTACGATTATTGCATCATAAATATAGATTTGGTTGTAGGAAATCCTTAAAATTAAGGGATTGGGCTCCCCAAAACCGTGACAAGGAGTGGGAAAGGAGACAACATAAGAAAGGGAGGACAGGCACACATAGCTGCTGAAACTAAGAAAGAAAACAAAGGAGAATTGATTCAACCCAATCAAGATGAAATAGAGAAAATGAGATTGTTCCTCAACAAATTTGATAAACCAATAGGTACTTGTTCTCTAGCATATTCATAATAAGGCGTGTTTGGAAATTTTCCTTTAGCTGTTGGATTTAATGTCTCATATAGATTCTATAACGAATATTTGATATGAAATATTCTCATCTCTATTCGATGTGGGATCTCCAACACCTATCATGTAATGTTGTTTTTATAACAATGTTTGTATGTTCCAAGACAAGCATTCAGAGAGGATGATTGGACATGCTAGAGAATGAAATAGCCTCTATTATTTGGATAACTCAAATCTTCCCTCAAAACTACACAATTACAGTAGAAATTTTTCCTCTTCCTCTGATTTAATAAAGACCAACTGAGAGAAGGTCCTTCTACAACATTGTTATCTTGGTCATCCATCCTTTAGAGTCATAAAATTGTTATTTATTCCCCTTTATAATAAATTAGATGTGGAGAGTCTTCATTGTAAAGTATGTGAACTTGTTAAACACAAGAGTGTACCTTTTCCAGTCAGTAATAAAATGAGCACTTCTCCCTTCTATTTAATTCTTATTGATGTTTGGGGTCCCTCAAATATCTCGAATGTATTTGGCTCTTGTTGGTTCATTACCTTGTACTAGGGTTACATGGGTGTTCTTTCTAAAGCAAAAATCTGAAGACAACTCTGCTGTTAGTCAAGGTGATATTATCTCTATCGGCTACTTATGGTTTGGAACTTGCAACAATTTGATGCGAGAAATGTCTTCCTTCATGGGGCACTTGAAGAGGAGATTTACAAGGAATTTCCCCTGGATACAGTGGGAAAATTGCTACCAATAGTGTTTGCAAGCTGAAAAAGGCATCGTACGGACCAAAACAATCACCACGAGCATGGTTTGGAAGGTTTACTAAAGTTATGATAGGTTTGGGCTTCAAACAAAGCCAAGGAGACCACACTTTGCTAAACATTAAGGGAAAGAGTGCTAATAGTCCTTCGAGTTTATGCTGATGATATTATAGTGATTGGAAATTACGACAAAAAGAAGGAATACTTGAAACAGAGACTAGTCCTAGAATTTGAACTAAAAGAGCTTGGAAGACTAAAGTACTTCCTAGGGATTGAAATACTACTCTAGCCAAGGAATTTTTATATCTTAGCAAAAAATAATTGATTTGCTAGCAAAAACTGGAAAAATTAAATGCAAACCACTATCCACTCCAATGAATACTAATCATAAATTATGTAGAGCTGAAGAGGAACCAACACTAGACTAGTCTACCTCGCTCAAACCTAACTAGACATTGCCCATTCAGTGAGTGTCATAAGCCAATTCATGCATGAACTGGAGGAATCCCATCTTCAAGCTGCTTTTAGAACTTTGTAGTACCTTGAAGGGAAACCATGGAAAGGGAATATTGTTCAAAAGGAATGGAAGATTGAATATTGAAGCCTACACTGATGTTGATTATGCAGGTTCTCTTGTTCATAAAAGATTAACAAATGGATATTGTACTTTCTTAGTTGGGAACTTAGTGACATGGAGGAGCAAAAGAACAAAATGCGGTTGCAAGATTAATTTGGAGGGTTTCATGAAGCTCTCCTGTCACAATAAGTCAAAAATAGACATTGCACACAATCTCATTCAGAAAGACAAGATAAAGCATATTGAAATAGATAGACACTTCATTAAGGGAAAATTACACAAAGGTCTAGTATGATACATTTCTTCCCAGCAGCAGGTGGTTGATGTGATAACAAAAGGACTCAATAGCTCAAGCTTCCACAACCTCATAAGCAAGTTGGGAATGGAGGATATCTATTCCTCAGCTTGAGGGGGTGTCAAAATATGGATGCAAATTTGTACATTTATAGTATATTTGGTGGGACAAAATCCCTAAAATTAAGGAGTTTTGGATTAGGAGTTTATTTGGTATATTTGGTCCTAATATAGAGTCTTTATTCAAGCTATTCATTTTCTTTATTTCAGGAGATTTATTTCCTTTAGTTAGGTTTACGTTTTTCCTTTAAATACTCATGTATTGTTTTTGTATCGGAATCAAGGAAAAAATTTCCACATTTATTGCCTTCTGCCTGTACTTTTTGTCACGGTTAAACAATTTTGTCTCCTTCAGTATATTCCGCGAACGAATTGTTTTGGGTCTGTTATAGTGACATAATAAAATGAAGAGCTCTTTTATTGTTATGCTGCTAGTAAATACAAAAGTTTACTTGGCTTGAAGCAGCTTTGCAAGTTTCACTGCATCTTCTTGTCCTGAAACCAAGGTAAAATTGGGCAAAAGTTGTTTTATGACTGGTGTTATCACAATATCTGCCTTTTCCTTCTCAATGTAACTTTGATTGTATACACAGTGGGGTTCGTAGTAGAGAGACAATTGGCCTTGTGGGGATGTAACAAGGTACCTATGACACAAGCAACACAAAGCCATCAAATTTTGTTAAATTGCATTTTAATGAAAATACAAAAGAATAGTACATCAATAAATAAGGTGGATACAAAACCTAAAACACAGATAAGAGAAAAATATGATAGAAAAGGTTTGACAGTATTTACCCATTCTCAGGACGTTGCCAAGGAGGTCCAAGAATTGGTCCAGCTGTAGCCTTAATATTGACCTTGGAACCATAATTTGTTTCAATATCAGAGCTCTGCCCAGGTTCTAAATATGTAACCTGAAAATAACTGAAACTATGTGAAAACATGAGTGGTAAACTAATTATACAATTATAAGTAAATTAGTGTATGCTATTTGTTGACAGGATATTGTGAAGAGCAGAATTAAGGTAGGTGATTGTCATGTAAAGAACATCCAAATGAAGTATTGGGGAAAAGAAGGCACAACTATTGAAGCAGTGGACGGAAAGAGGAGAAAAGCACCTCTATGCACAGTGAATAAATTCACTGTCACACAAAACGTTGTTAAGAAGTATGCACAGACAGGAAGAGGAGTTTTCAATCCTATGAGGTGGATGATTGGGTCTCCATAGAAAACACAGTATGGTACAAATATACCAAATTGGCTGCTGAATTTTATGAGCCTCACCAAGATGAGAAGATGTTAGGAACAATGGCCTATCAGTTGAAGTTTCCTCTACATTCAACAAATCATCCTATTTTTCATAGGCATGTGGTTGAACTTGGTCTAACTCTTCTTAACCATACCTCTGCCTTGACAGTTTTGGGACTTTGCCTTTGCCACAGCAATATATCTCCTTAATAGACTTCAACAACCTCTCTTAACTTTGATGTCCCTTATTTTGTTCTATTTAAACAGTCACTTTCTCTTAACTTCTTGTTTTCCCTTTCTTAGACCATACAATAAACACGAACTTGAAAACACGTCTCATGAGGGCACTTTTCTAGGATACTCAACCTCTCACAAAGGATACAAATGTCTTTCTAGGATTCTCTCTAGTGTGTTTGAGATATAAAATGAGAAAAAGGGTGCAAAAAGGCCTAATTTATTTACAAGTTGATTAAATATTCAAACAAGGGATATATGCTTTGTTATGATATAATTAAAGATCTGAAACAATAAGTTTTTCATTCAAATGTTCAAGGTTTAGGTTCCAGTACTTTGTCTTGGTATTGAGTCTTGGCATTGAATATGAATACTAAGCAAGAGCTTTTGTACCAACAGTTCTCATATCAGGTCCTTCAAAGTGTAATAAATCGTGGACATATCAATGGAGGCTCTCTTTTGGAACAATTTAAACCACCTCAGTATGATATAATAATTTAATTAAGTACATAAAATCACTGTATCATTCAAAAATCTTTAACCAACATCTCTGAGCAATCAAACTACATAGATTGGATATATCAATATGAAGTAATTAAGCCAAAGGTTCAAATTCAAATACACACATAGGAGTTTTCATGAGCCAAAGAAAAGAAAAGTAGGGAAAAAAAAGAAAATATACTAACATTTCTGAAAAGAGGATCCAACAAGCCTTTGGCATTAGGGGTTGCTATAACTCTAATATTTGGGAATTTCTGAGAGAAGGGCTTTAATGTCTTCAAGTGGCAGTGATCATCAAGGCTTTGAGTAATAAGTAAGCAACTGATTTCCGGAAGATCACTGAGCTGCACTACAGAAGCATACAGTTATAGCCAGATCACGAGTTTCCGCAAGGTGGAGTTAAAGAACAACACAACACACAGGCATAACAAAGAGGTAACACAATCAACTAGTAACTAGTTAGCATCCATCAAAAGATACCTGGAATTGCTTTAACACTTTCTTAGCAGCATCATATAGCCAAGGAATTCCAAAATCCAAGTTACCAACCAAAATTGGATCGACCAATATGTTTGTCCCACCCACACTCCAGAGCCAACTGTTTCCCTAAATCCAACACTTAACCCATGTCAAGGAAAGGGAAAAGTACCAAGCTTAAAACAAGCCAAAATTTAGTTTAAATTTGAAGAAGCAAATCTGTAGTATCACAAATAACTACAAAATATTACATTATTTTCAATTTATTTCTTCTATTCAAAGATTTACACAAAAAATTTGGAAACAATAATGTAGGGCATGTTTGATTCTCTTACAACTTTTTGGCTTTAAGACAATTCTACATTACTCAACAATCAACTTCTCATCCAACATCTATCAAGTTTTGAAAACTATTTCCAAAACAAGTATTTAAAAAACAAAATCAGAAACAACTGATAGATGTCTTTTCATTTTCTCATGTTTCCATCTTGTTAAACTTCTCTCTCAAATCCATAATCTACTCTGCGCCCAGCCCCACCATTCACCAACCGCCTAAACAACTTTACTTGGCAGCGTTTTGAAAACTTAAAACAGTTTTAAAAACAGAAATCAAAGACACCCTTTTGGGATAAGTGAAGGAACACTGTCTTGTCTCAAACCTGGGACTCATAGATGGTATTGTAATAAGCTGGTGTATTGCCACTGCTCAACCATTCGACCAGGTTGAGGACAGACAATGCTAGTTTTCCACAAATCTTTTCAAGACAAAAAAAAATAAAGCAAAAATGCATTACAAGAGCCATAATAATACTATGGTTGGACTAAAAAAGAAAAAAATGAGCAAAAAATAACAATTTAAAAATTATAATTTTCTCCATAATATAAAAAATTTCAAACTTTTGTAACTCCTTTTCTCTTTAGTTGTGCATACACAGGTAAAAAATGTCACCTCTAAATATGTGAGTTTGAAGACATCAGCAGCAGAGAAAGTGGAGCCAACTGCGTTCTCTTCTGAGACAACAGCAGAAACAACACTACCCCACCTGCAAATAAACCTCATCATTGATTAAATATTCCTCCAATCTTAAACTACAAAGACAGAGAGAAAACCGATCAGGAAGAAAAAACTGACCTTGAAGTTGAAGTATTGGAACTAGTGCAGATTGAAGTGCTTGAAACCAAACGGGTAGATAAAGAAAAGGGTTGTAACAAGGGTCTTCTTCTTCTGGGGTAACAGGGTTTGTTGAACACAAGAGAATTGCAGTTGCACTGTAACGTGGCCATTGTTGAACCGTTGTTGCTTCACCCACCACCCGCTAAGTTTGTCTGTTATTAATCATACTTAGTTACTATTTTTTTTTCTTCAATAGTTTTTTTTTTTCATTTATTATCATCATAATCTTTTTCAATTTTTTCAAACTTTCAAAACGATTTCAATTTGATAGATTTTTTACAAGTGAGTTAATATATTCTTTATGTTAAATTAATGATAGTTAAATTAATGATAATATGTGACATAAACCGTCAATAACATATCATTATCAAAGTTGATTTATTAATAAAATTAAGATATGACCCGAACAACTAAAAATAAGATGTTACCATCGTTAACATAAATTAAATATTAAAATTTCACATTCATTCATTTTAGAAAAATAAATCAAATTCAAAATATTTAAAATAATAGAACGAAATTAAAAATATATTAAAATAAAATAAGTTATTAATTTTACTATTATTATCATGGTGGTCCCCTAGCTTACTAATTCATTTGTGATAATTTATAAATTAATTTTGTTCGTATTATAAAACTCCACTAGTTTTTATACATAAAATTATTGTAAATAATAAAACTCTCCATTCAACTCAATTATTTAATATAATTACTTTGAGAGATAAAATCAAAATTACTAATTAAAGTAAGATAATTTTATTAAAGAATCTAGGTAAGAAAGAATAAAAGGAATATGAGTAGCACGAGTTTTTCTGTAAAGTAAGAGATTAATTTTAGAATTATAAAGTGAAGGATAATATTATATATAAATAATAAAATATGTAGTTAATTTTATACCACATCATAAGTAACTTTTTAATTAATAAGAGCATAAACTTTGAACTTTATTTTTAAAGGTAAAATAATTATTTTAGAACAGTTAAATAAACGAATGTGTAATGTGTGATCCTAAGTATGGCACGTGTCACATGGCTACGCGGTACTTTAGCTTCAATCACATAAATTGGTTTAATGAATTTTTTAAGTGGGTAATTGATTGTGTTGTTCTTGTTTAATTGATTGAGTTTGTGTATTCTTATTCGAATCATAAATGTTAATTTTTACAATCCTATGCATTAAATTCATATTGAATAATGAACATTTTTTTAAGATAAAAATCATTGTTGAATCCTTAAATTCTTAGACTAATTATGTAATTTAATTTAGGTAATAAGTTTTTTAGTTTGCCTTTACCTATTAAGTTCGGATATGGCTGTTAAATAGTGTATTCTTGTGTCAGACACGCGAACTTTAACAAATGTCATGTACGACATGTATTAGTGAAATATTCAATTCAAAAAATCTTTCTTTTGTCTTTAAGAATTATAACAAAATTTCATCACAAATTGAAACAAGACAAATGTGATTTCTAAATACTCAAACTTTTGGCATAAATTTCAATTGTGGTTATAAAAATAAAGAACATATCCTATATATAATTAGAAATATTATATTATATATGTATTATTAGGAATGATTTTATTTAATCTCGTATCATATCTTTATACAATGTGAAATATTTTAAAGTTGTTAACTTTTCTTTAAATTAATTTCAACTAAAGTGGTTTTTTCAATGAAGATGATTAAGAAAGGTACAAAATATTTTAAATGAATTATATTCTCTTTTCACCTTTTGGATTTAAAATAGATGAATTAGGTTTATTTTTGTTATATTTGACTAACCTTGTTCATAGATGATTTTGAATACATAAATTTTGATTGTCAATTTATATAATACATAATGATGTAATATATAGATTCATGTTTCCGTGTCCTATATTTTAGAAATTATATGTCTCAAAGTGTCTGTGTTGTGTTACGTAAGCCTGGACTTGTTTCGCAAGTTTTTCGAACTAATTTGTCATGTCAAACTTGTTTTAATCTGACATCCTATCCTAAAAATATGTCCATAATAAAATATAAAAGATTAAAAATACTCTTAAAATAAAAGATACCAAAATAATTGATATCTTTCTTCAAAAGTACCTATGCTCATATATGATTCCAATACTTTTTTTCTTCACATTTAATTATTTCACATCACGTTCTTTTTATAAAATTTATGTTAGGCATCATTATGGGACCTGACATCTCAAATAAGCTGACATCCAGACTCCATCAATCATATGCCATCACATGAAATGTAGTATAAAAGAGAAAAAAAGAACAAAATAAACATGGGGAACCAAACCAAACCCATGCAAACAAATACAAAGAAAACTCCCTAGATCAGCCTAAGCAAAACAATACATAGGGAGTTTATACCTATTATGGAAAAAATCTAAAAAAATGTTAGATAGCATAATTCCATACCAAACATATCCAAGCTTACTACTCAACCCTAAAAAAAAGTCTATCGGCGCAATGGTTTCTCTCTAAAAATATGAAAAACTTTAAACTCAATATCTTTACAAGAAGACAAACATTTATTCCAACTCATGCAGATAGACGAGGGAATGAGATGCCTTACATTAATTGGAAAAGAATCTCTTCCCTTTTGTCATCCCAAACAAACATTTTCTCTCTCTCTATAGTGATATCTTGAAAGAAAGTTTTCTTTCCCATTTTTTGGGACTATATGGTATAAAATTGACTATTTTATTACCCTGAGGCAAGGGTAACTCATCTCCTGAAGGGATCTTCTCATGCCAAACAAAATCATTCTCATGTACAAACTTTCTGAGCACTTCAGAAGCATCTTGAATTTGATTCTGGTATAGAGATTTCCAAGGATCTTCTCCTGGTATCTTCTTTTTAACATTAGTCAACACAGAACAAAGAACACCAATAGCAACTCCTATCTGACCACAATCCTTCAGGCTTTCTGCAAGATATTGCTGACCTTTCAACTCATGTAAACACTTGCAGAAATACATAAATTCCTGTATACATAAGGGTACCTTGAGAATTTCTCAATACCATAATGGAAGATCAAAATGGAAAAACAAACAAAATGATTAACTAGAATAGCCAAAAAAGGACAACGTCTTAATAAGAAATTGTTCATCAACAAAAATCTTTGGATAGAGTATCTGAGATAAGTTATGCTTGACAAGTAACATTACTATTTCACTCCTACAAATACAATCTTCTTCTTTGTCACCATAACAAGAATATCAAGGTTCACTAGTTCCATTCACCTCCTATTCTTTCTGACCAGTAAGGATCAGGGGAAAAAAGAGTTTAAAATGAATTCAGGATAAATGGAAAACAGACCATGTGTAAGCAATTAAACATACTGCATATTGTTATTTTGACATAGTTAAAGATACTAGGGTGTCTTTGGATACAAACTTACAAGAGCTTTTGAGAGCTTCTCTACTGAAAAAACACTCTATTTCCAAGAGAGAAGCTCTTTTAGTTTGTTCCCAAACACACACCTAGGTCAGAAATTGCATCAACTGAAACTCTATAATAAGATAGAAGGAACGCAATAAGCTTATATATAGCAGGTTGGGTAGCTATGCATACCAATAAGCGTGGTGAAATGTCTTTGCACTGTGTGACAACGGTATGAAAAATTCCAATAGCTTCTTCGAGAAAAAGTGTGAGACCATGATGCAACTTTGCCAGTAGACTTGAAGAAGTACCTTTCTCTTCAGCCTTCCTTGTAGTTACTGCCTATACAGTTGCTACACATTCGTTATTTAAAACCAAAATACATAATGAACTTTATGCTTAGAAACTGGGATAAACAATATGATTTCTGTCAGAAATGATATAGTTAAGATTCATGATATGGCAGCATGCAACTTGAGACAAAAATGAAACAACACAGAAAAGTACATAACACCAACCTGGGCCTCAGCTAAGCAAATGAGACTCATAATGGTGGATACTGCAGCAAGAGCTTCAGGGGGCTTTTCCGGTGGCAATTTAGGCTGTAAGGGGGGCAGAACCTCTTGCGCTAGATGATGATAAATGCCTGCAGCTTGTCTGAAAATGGTGGTGGATTGAACCAAATCTGCAGAACAAAAATGAAGGCATGTACAAACATATTCAACTGGACAAGTTCATCATATGAAATTGTATTTTGAGTTTCTCAACACGTACCAGTTGATAGAACTTCTAAAGCCCTCTCACGCAGGATACCAGCACAAAGAAAAAGGGTCATACCAAGCTCAAATTGCAAATTATCAATTTGAAAAAATTTAGGGCCCGTGAAATTGAAGAAAGAAGATGTGCTCAGGGAACTACTCCAGCGTATCTTAAGAGCCACTGTCCATTGAGCCATTTGGATTCGTTTATTGGTGCTTGCTACATCAGCATAGGAAAACAATTTTTCCAGTAATGGCAGATACTGCTCTATTTTGTGAATATCCTGATGCAGACAAAAAAAATTATTGACAGAAAATGAGAACAATTTGTCAATATTAATTGAAATTTGACCATTTACTGAATATTGGGTATAAACCTTAATTGGTCACACACAAAAATACCATTTCACAGTTCATTGTCATTTCATATTGAACTCATAAAATACTGATAAAGAAAGTTCAGACATCTAGACATCTATTTTTTCCTTCAATTTCCACAAGGTTGATGCTAGCTAACATTCACTTACCAAAAGAAGAAAGACAATTTAACAAAATTAAAGCTGAAGGACAAAGAGAAGATACAAGAAAAATGGTAGTAAGGAGCTGATACAGACAGCACAGCCTAAACAGTTACCTGTTCATAGCGAGATTCCAACCCTCCAGACATTTCTTTTGCAATAGCTTTTGTGATGAAGCTGCTCTCATTAATGGAATCTTCAATCGCTTTACGCTTTGAGCTTAATTCCTTAAGATATTCAAGTGTTACAGTATCACGGGCAGAATATGCATCCTCAAACACTATCTGATAGCATGAAAATCTATAATTAGTGCTACTAAGTAACAATGGTGAAATCATCATTCCTGATACAATACATAAACCACTACTTTTAAAAGGCAAAAATTAACCCAAAATCTAACATGCTCTAACTCTAAACCAACAAATGCACAGACCATCTAAACAAATAACTACTTCCAGTGACAAAGCTACAAGCATGTTGTCTACACCTAAAGTTCAATTCTTTTAGGTGAACATGAAATTTAAGGTGAGCTAGGTAGGTCTCAGGGATTTACTAGAGACAGAACATGCCTTAAGACTAAAAAAGTGCTTATAGAAATACTTACAAAATTCTACCAACGAGATCATTATATCAATTGTGGGATTAGTACTCACCTTGCACACAATTGTTGAATCTTTTACTGGCAGTGTTTATATAGAAAAGATTATTTATGTTGAGGTATACAATTTAAGTGAGCATTTCAACAATGAAAACTTAAATTTGTTTTGAAACATTCATACTAAACCTATTTTGTTCAGAGGTCAAAACGATATAACAATATACAGTTCCTAAAAGTATAGATACACTGTGTACGATCATCTTATACCATAAGACACTGTGAAGGAAAGTTCCATCAGATTTAAGATTATAATCCTCTCTTATATTTTCCAAATACCCCAAACAATCAAAAACCAGAAATTCAAAAAATTTACAATAGCCCTTTTAGCCAAAATACCTTCTTAGTTTTCAGCTTTGATGGCTGTACAAAATGCAGCATCATTTTCAACCCCTTAAACTCTGTACACCACCACAATGATCCAGTCGAAAACTCGAAAAATTGTTGAATTTCCACAAGCACTTGCCTTTCCCCAATTCTCTAACCGCATTTATGGGAAAAAGGTAGAAAATTTTAATTAATTAAAAAAGAAACAAAAAGGCTGCAGTGAAAACACGAATGCTAGAGCATGGTCAGAGAGTCCCAATTGCATTAGGGTTTTAACAGAGTCTGAAACTTTTCAGAAGAAATGTGCAAACCCAGAAGCCAAAAACTGATCATGAAAAAAATCAGAGAAGTGAGGATGTGGAAGTGAAGTTCAACATGTATTCTATTTATGTTATTATAAAATTATTTTTTAACATATACTTAACTTGATCAATGAACTTTAGATTAAAAGTTTTTTTTAAATATTTATTTTATGTGAACATTACATAAGTCAGTATAATAATTGAATTATTTAAGCACCTTTATTTGAAGGTCATTTTCTGATATAATTTCTTGCAGTTGGACATCTGGTTTCCTTAGGCTGTAAGGATTAAGATAGGGATGGGATGACTTTGACGTGTCATTAACGCGTTTCCCTCTTAATCTTATTTTTCTGCAGGTTATTATTTGGATTTAGGGTTTACTTCCTTCCTTAATCTAAAATAACAATATTTTAAATACGATGATCGATTCTACTATAGATACTAAATTTTTTTTTTCATATTACTTAAGAGTAAAAATCAATGATAATTTAAATATATATTTTTTTTTAATTTATTTAGATAACTTTTAATAACAAAATTGTGACAGAAGTAAAAGCGAACTTGAAATTGAAACATTATAAAAATAAATAATTGAAATAGTAATTTTAATGAAAATAAAATTATTAGATATGGCAATTAAGAATAAATTGTAAAAAATATGTTTACACCAAACCAAACATTTATATTAAGGACAGAAAATACTGATGTTAGTCATTTTTGTATGACTGGATTTTTACATGTAATTTTATTTTATTGAGTTAAAATTTTACTATTGTTATAAATTTTGATTATTTTATATAAGAGTAAATAATAATTTTAATATACTTTTACGTTTATATTTATTTATTTTTACGTGACTTTTTTAAGATATTTAAATTTAAAATCAATTGAAGACATTAGTTAGTAAGAAAAGAAATGAATGGGGAATAAAAATTGATAGTTATAAAGAAAGACAATAGATCGTGCGGAGTGTGAACATATAAGTTTTACCAGTTACATGAAAGCTGGTAAAAAAAGAAAATTAATAAAGTGATAAAGGAGGAAAAAAATATAAAAAAAAAGTCCTTTATAAAGTGTCATATATTAGTTTATAAAATTAATTGTGGAGTTTTTTTTTACATTAATTCTTACAGTTTTATCTATTTTTTAAACTAAAATAACTATCTATATAAAAAAACTGAGAAAAATTGTCTAAAAACTTATAAATATTATTTATATTTATTTTTAATTAAATAACTTTACTCTTTAATAAATAAAAAATTGTCTAAAAATTATTAATATTTATTTTTAATTGGACAATTTGGAATACAATTACTCCTAACTAAAATCCAAGTATTGTTTGAACATGTAACAACTATTAACTAAAAATCTTAAGTATTATTTAGAACACAATTATTTTTAGTGAAAAATCAAGTATAGTTTGAATTTTAGTCAATCATAACAATGAAATAAGTGAGAAAATCTATCTTTGTGAGGAAGAATTGTTCATGATTCAACGTAACCTTGAAAATTAGTCTAGTCATCCATTTGAATCACAAGAAGAAAATGTATTTCATACGTGTTTTAATTTTTTTTGATAAATTTTGTTCTCTTATTGTGGATAACGAGTGGTGTGTAATCGTTGTAGTACTAGACTAGTTGAAAAGTTAAATCTTTTTGTTATTCCCCATTCTAAACCTTATAAGCTTCAATGGCTAACTACTGAAGGGAGATTGACAGTTAACCAACAAGTGAAAGTCAAGTTATATGTAGGTAGTTATAAAGATAAAATTTTATGTGATGTAGTGCCTATGAAAACATGTCATGTCTTATTGGGACGACCTTGACAATTTGCTAAGAACTCCATGCATAATGGTTGTACCAACGAGGTTACCTTCACACATAAAAAAAAATCCTTTTTATCCTTTTTCACACATTTTCAGATGTTAGATGATCAAATAATATTAAAACAGAATATAAAAAAAAATGAAAAATCACTAGCTCTTATAGAACAAAAGGTAGTGTCTAAAGAGTCTAGTAATAAAAAATATGGAAAAATGGAGGAAAAACTTAGAAATAAAATTATGTACTCCTCTCTAATGAAATCTTGTGATAAATTGCCAAAAACAAAATAGAAAAACAAGAGGAATGACAACTTAATAAGACTAATTTTTATATAACTGTTGAAACTAACTCATTTGATTTGTTAGATGTTTCCAACAAATGGTCATTTGATCTTGGATGACAAATATAGTTTCAAAAGCAGGAATAAGGTTGTTGTTCGATATCAACCCTATATATCTAAGGACAGATCCTCTAAAGAAGGTGGGGATGATGACAAAGCTCCCAACCACAAGTTCTACTAGAACAAGAATCAGAAGACTCTAAGAAGAATGGAACTTGGCAAAGACTATCAGAGAAACATTCTTAGGAATCCAAGGGGAATGGAACTCAGTAGACTCATTTCCTCCATTAGCTTCCACCAACTTCAAGTAATGTTTCAAGAAAAAACAACCAGAGAAGATGATGCTATCAACAATGTTATCTATAAAGCTTGTAAGGTCACAAAAAGATTTTTACAACATTTTGACACTTAACAATCTTTCACTTATTCTTCTCCTTCTCCTTCTTCCTCTTCAAAGGATAATCTTATATAAAGCTAGAAGAAAGAACCATTTGCAAATCTCTTTCAAGTTGTTTAGTGTTTTTGAACTCAAATAGCCTTGTGCTTTATGAATTATATGGGTAGTCAGAAGTACACACACAATAATAAGCTTCAAGAATATTTTCATTAGGTACAACATAAGCTTGAAAATTGTATGCATTTATCGTCTATTAAAGTTTTCACTTAGCAGATGAAGTGGAGACTACAAGGTGATACATTATCTGTCAGATGAAGTGCTTGTGTTTTGCAAGATTTGTTATTTTTTATAATTCATCATCTTTCAGAAGAAGCATTTTCATGTTTTGTACTTTGTTGTGATAAACACTTAATCAAAACTACATGATTGTTCGACTTTACTATAACAATCTTCCTTTTTTTTATAGTGCTTAAAACAATAAAGTTCAAACGTGAGGTTTTCATAAGGATACAACAATATCAAGTTTTCACAAATATTTTTCACATGAACAAACTTGCAAATAATATATCATAAAACATAAGCTTAATGGGTTGTCAGACTTTTTAAATTACTAAATTTTCATTATTCAAATCATATAAACAAGATATAATCCTGAAACGATTGAGTACATGTTACAGTGAGATGAAAATGAATTGAATAATAAAATCAAACTTTATAAAATAGCCTATTGCTTTTTCAAAACAAAATGTAAAAAATCTATAACTCATTAGCTTGAGCCACTCCCCTTGAGATTATACGTCTTTCCTTGTTGAAAAATCTCCCTTAACTTGTATTTTCCCTTTTTCTTCTCTTCAAAGCATGAACTTCATATCTCATATTCACTCTTCCCTTTTTTAAGCAAATAGAACAAATGGGTAGCAACGCAAATGAACAAATTCAATAAACCTCTTCCATATATTCACCATTAGAGAATAAGACCATCGATGCATACAAAGATGTGGGTATGGGAGGCTTGGGTCCAAGATTGAGCAAAAAAGTAGTTTTGCCCCTATCGAGCAATTTCTTGAATAGTTTTGTCATGTGCTTGAATAGTTGGTTAAAGTAAAGCACAAAAAACATATAGAGTAGCCTTTAGACGGTCATTCTTGGTTCATATAACAAAAGCTTGAATATGAAGCACATGATAGAAAACCATTGTGCAAGTTGGTAAGAACATAGAGAACACATATTCAGTTTTGGTGGGGAAGAAGTACATCTTACAAACTCTACTTAAATATGATTGAGAGGGAGGAAATTGTGTGTCCACGTAGGGGAACTTTATGTCAAAATTTACTCAGTAAAATCTTGGTTAAGGGTCCTATATTGTTTGATGTAGTAGTCTGTCTAATAGTTCAAGAGCGTCCAGTGGTACAAGATTGTCTGTCTTGACCAAATCACTTGTCTTCTTCATGTTTATGTCTTCAAAGCATTAGATGGTATTAAACCATCTTCTCTATATTAATTGTAACTTCATTTGTTTGTTATTAGAGTTTGTTTGGTTGATGTTTTGAGCTCAGATATGAAGCATTATTCATATGCCTTCTTCAATCGTTTTAGCATGATTTACAGAAGTTAGTTTTGACAATTATTTTTGTATAAATAGGAGCTTTTATAAATTTTTTGTAACCAACTTAAAGTTGGGATTTCACTGCGAGAAAAACCTTAAGCTGTAATATTTGTTATTAGTGAATTTCTGATTGTGGATGTAAATTGAAGTTTATTAACACTTCAATTGAATCAAGTTAATTTCTTTCTGTGTTTTTTCTTCATTTTCTTTTTTGTTTAATAGTTTATATATTCTTGCGGGTTCTTCATTATAATTTTTACTCGTTTGTGCTAGTAGGCAGTCTAGGGTTTGAGAGCTTTTCCTTAACAAATTGGTGTGGTGAACAGGGAAACTCAATTACCATGACTTTTGCAAAGCATGATAATGGAGGACCATCTATGAAACGACACATTGGTCCTTGATAAGGTCTATGACTAAGATGATATAAGAGGATGAAGCCTTAAAGAATAGGACTTTAGGAGTGTAAGCCACTAAGATTATCTTCTTTCTTCTTAGTCTTGTATAAATATTATAAGTGTGCAATTTCTTCCTGTAATTGTAGGATTTTTATAGAGGCATAAGTGACTTAGCCTTGGGCCTCCATTGAGCCTCCAATTAAACCTTGTTTGGATGGCTAACCCATGAAGAACATAAGAGAAACTCGACTAAAGTAAGGAAGAAGAGAAGCACATAGCATGAAGTCCCACATCACTTAGGATTAACTAAATTTAGTGTAATTTAAGGCACTTCTTCCTTTGGCTTGAACGTTCACTTTTGTACATTTTAGTCCCATATCTTTTGCATATTATGTGCAATGAGAACTTAAGTTCAAAGTGATGTTAGAAGCAAGAACAAAAAGACTTGGCATATTTAAATTAGTAGGCAAAGCTTACATATGGAAACCATAAAACACTTAATGTGAGAAAGTCTAATTTAAAGGAAGTTGAATCAAACTTCCCAAAAATGATTATGACAAAAGCACACAAACTCTTATGAAATTGTATTCTTAATATGGTGTTATCAAAAGCACAAAAGAATATGTGCAATAAAAGTTGTCCTTCACCATGCACATTTAGTGTAATAATGAACATTGTAAGTGAATAGTCTAGCACGTTCTGAAAAACGTTGACAGAAAGGACAAAGAAAAACATGCAAGCTAGAACATTCCTTTTCAGGACATCTATAAATAGATACAAAACCAATTAAATGAAACATATGAAAATTGAGTGAAAATTACATGAAAAAAGTATTCTAAAAGCTTTTAAGTGCTTATTGTAAAAGTTTGTCTATGACTTTAAAGTTAGAAAATTCTTTGTAAACACTTTACTTCTATGAAGTGAGGTTCTGGTGCAAGGAGTGATTATTTCATACATAATATTGTTTAAAGTTTTCCTTGTAAACACAAACAACTTTTGTTGTATTTCTAAGAGTGACTTTGTGTACTTGTTTACAAGTTAAAACTGACAATGAATACTATTTCTAATCATAATGATTAGTAGTGTTAAGGCATAAATGATTAGGGAGAAGTCTACACATTTGCCAACAAGTCATCCTAGTTTTAATGTCAATAAACAATACAAAATTTTGGTATATCTAAAAGTTTGCCAAATGTGAATAAATCCAAGATTGCGTCTAGTCTAAATAGATGCAACCTATCATTCACTAGACATCTTACGAAGGATTAATAGGTGACCAAAGACTGGACAAGCAAACAAAAGCACAAAAAGTCTCATGGTTATCGTTAGACCATGTTCAAACATAATATAAAGAAACATTATACACTCATAAAATATTAAGATTAAAGTCTTAGATGAAGATCTCGGTAGACAACCCTAACAACATATTAGACGCTAAAAAAGATCATCTAAAAGTTTTAAAAAAACATATCACAAACCTTAAGAAAATTTTGACACACAACCTACATCGTGATTAATATATACTCATTACTTAGAATTTTTACATAATTAATAGTACTTTATATATATATATATATAAATAATTAAATAATAAAGATAAACTAATAAAAGTAATTCTCTTATACTACTCATCGTGATTATGGTAGACGAATCATAAATAGTTTTGATAGACTAATGTCAAGATGAATAAAAATAGGAACAAATATACTCATTTTACTAAAAGAAATAAAAATAAAAATTAATCAAAAAACTAAATACACGTGTCTTTTAGACTCTGAGGATTATTTAATCAATTTTTAAAACATAAGAACCAAAATTAAGTTTCACAAAAAATAAAAAGAAAAAAACATATTTATCACTTTTCATGAGTTAAAAATATCCATATATTTAATGGTGTAGAAGTGTCTTCCATGATCTTCCACTCTAATGTATTATTTTTTTAACTCTTTGATATTCCAATTTTAATTTAGATTATTATGTTTTGCCCTTTGACCATTGAGAGCAGCTCCTACTTTTTTGTGTTCCATCAGACCTAAAACCACCTTATACCTCGTCACAATCACTGTTACAAAGAGAGAAAAATACAAAACAACACAGAAAAAAAAAATGCAACAAACTGTAACGGCATTGGTTAGAAACGTTTTATAAAGTTACAAATGCATTTCATCACACAGAAACGACATGCGTCAAGCACAAACGACTCTAGTTTTTTTTTTTTTTTTTCGCGCATCGTAGTTAAACCGAATGAATCAAAGACTCTCTTGGTGGCCACTGCACTCTCAGCACCCAATTTCTGAAACACTGTGAATATTCATTTTTAGATTTTCGTTTTTTTTTTTTTCTGCGATTCCGTTGAAAGATTGAATGCGCTTTTCTACTTTCCAGTTTTGTGACACGAGTATTCAATTTTCCACATAAATTGTGTAGCATGAGTCATCAATTTCTCGCATAAATTGTGATACGAGACCTAAACTTTCTCCACGCGAGAAAAATCGAAACCTAGAGTTTTGGAGATGGCGGAGTTCCAGCTCATCGTTGTCGTCGAAAGCACCGCTGCTATGGGACCTTATTGGGAGACTATTCTCGTGGATTATCTCGACAAGATGATCAGGTTTCCTTCCTTTTACTTCTCTCTTTTTTTCTACCAATTTTAATGTTAATTTCCCTTTCATTTCGATCAGAATTAGTTCTTCCTTTTTCTTTTGTTCTGGCTTTGGTTTTAATGGTGCTGTGCTCAAAGTGGGGTTCGTTTTTGTTGGTTGTTAATTGATTTCGAACTATAGAAAGAAGAACACCTTTGTTGTTACTCTTGGTGAAACCCTGATTTTAATATTATTATTGATTATTTTTTTTCAAGATGTAATATAGCGTTTACTTTAACCATGGTTTGAGAGATGTGTTAGCCTTTAGTGGCAATAAACTGCTGATGTCTTTATTTGGGTTTTTTTGAATACGACATGTCTATTGGGGTAAACTGATAATCCTTTGCAGTGATTTTTTATTCTTAATTGTGTTTCTTGAGGAACCGTCTTTGTTTCTTAATTGTGTTTCATTTAAGTTTCTAGGATTACAGTAGTTTTTGATTTTGGGGTTGATGTGTTTGTATGCTTCTCCCTCTTGCACTGGGTTAAATTTGGGAAAATGGACGTAGCCTAGTTCAAAAGTTAGCACATAACTACTTTTAGACAACCTATGGGATCGCCATAATCCAAGGCCATGCCTTTTTGTTGACGCTATTTGATCCTAGCAGTTGAAGGAATCCTTAATGGTAGTCATTACAAGTTTTCCTTGCTCAAAGGAATATTTAAAAGAAGTGGGATAGCAATTATGGTTCCTAATCATACTATACAAACAAACCTTGTTGTTGGAGATCTCACATCGATTAGAGATAAAAACATTTCATAATATATATGTGAGTAAAATGTTCATCTTATGAACCGGTGGTTTTATAAGGTTGAGTTAAGCTTAGTCCACTTATTAATACTTGTCAAGCATATATATTAAAAGTTTATAAACCACAACAATGTCAGAATTTGTAAAGATGAACATTCGAGCTTATTGTTCAAAATTAATACTTTCATATTGGCTGCACAAATATATAAAATGATGTACTCAGTTAGAAAAATTCCTCTCTTACCGTAGGCGACCAATAGCGCCTTTTCTCTTTTCGTTTATGGCAATTGAAGGTTTGTTGGCAGAATACTACTTAAAAGAGAGGGTCGAAAAAAATACCCTCCTAGATAGAGGCATAAAAAGAACAGGTAAAAAGAAGTGTTCAGTTGGAGCAGAATGGTCACTTATTTATGGTTCACTTTTTTCCCTTGTTAGGGTTTAGATTCTATTTTCCTTATTGTTGCTTAAGATCATGGTTGTTCCAAGGAGGTTGCTGTCACCAAGACTTAGAAAGATTGATTACATCCTTAAGTTCTTTATGCCTTTGTGTTGTCTTGTTTGTTTTTCCGTTGCAGGATTTCTTATCTGCACCTGGGTTTTTATTTTCTTCATATTTCTCATAGAATTTCCTTTTTCTACCAAATTCTACCAAAATAAGAATACAATAATGCTCTCTGATCATGTCCCTTAGAGGCCATGGGCAGAAGTTTCAAACGAAGGTCCTGTCCTACAAGAAATCTAAAGATAGGGTAGAACACTTAAAATATCCAAACATTCCTTTCCTGTCAAATACACCAATAGGTAGCATGTGAGCACAAAGTCCTCCTCCTCTTATTTCTGCTGAATTCCTGAAAGAAACTGCTCTCACTCTGACAAGTTACAACACTGAGTTCACCAAGAATTAAAAAATCCAAATTCTTTTTTCTGAATGAAACGTCTGCTCTGGAATGGTAAGTAGGTAAAGGTTTCTGATCAAGTATCAAAGAATAGGACAATATATTTATTAGTCCTGTACTTGTAAAAAATATTTTGGGAACTGGAATTCAACAGAAGTCTTAGCTAAAAATAGATAGTCATGTTCCTCACCTGCTCTGGACTTTGGTAAACCATGCATTGCCCATTATTCCAAAAGCTTTCATTGTTTGTTTATATGTAAATTTCAGTTTTTTCATGTTGTCTTACTCATGAAGTTATTTTAAAGGTTATATACTGTCATCACCTGTTTTAACCAATTGTGGTATTTGTACAGGTCTTTCGGTGGAAATGACTCAACTGGGCAGGTAATACGCATTTTGCTTCCCGGAAAATTTCATAATCTTTGACAAAATACCAGTATCTACTTTGTCACTGTTCTGATTTAGTTGTCTTATGTCGTAATTTGTTGAATGTATTGGCCATTTTCATAAACTTTAGAGAAAAAATATTCTATCCTTAGGGCTGCCAGCAGTAGTAGCTGTGCTTTATGTCTAAAGTTTCTCGTGATGTGGCAAAACACTATTAAGTATATCAGTATTATTAGTTAGGAACAGTAAAAAGGTTTTTTTTTTATGTGATTATTGATTGTTTAGAGAGGTCAGAAGTGAATTTGATGATATACTTGTAGATGTGATATTATTTCTATCTTACTGAATGATGATCATATAGTTTTATTTATTGATCATACATTTCCCCCTTTTTTTGCAGAAGTCATCGACTCCCAATGTGGAGTTTGCTCTAGTCACCTATAATACTCATGGATGTTATTCTGGTATAGTTCTGCTATTTTTTTTTTCATGTTACATGTTGGCTCTTTATTTAGATTTTTTACAAAATTTTTAAACTAATATTGTTGCATATATCCCTTGCCAGTTCATTTTCTTTTTTTATTTACACCTATTTTGCATTTCAAATAACTCTTACCTTACCTATTAAAAAAAGAAAAAAAAGGTAAAATAATTTCTAAATATAAAGTTTCTGCTGATTGTGTGTCTGGAAGGACAAATAGTTTCTAAATATCAAATTTGTGCATTGTGTTTTTTCCCCCCCCTTAATTGGAAGTTAAATTAAACTAGAAAGTTGACAAAGTTTATCTACCCACTTTTAATTGAAAACATAATCTCTTGAAATATGCTGCTTGAGTTCTGGCTATTACACTGGTAAGTTTATTTTCAATTGACTAGTCTATTGAGTATATACACTTAGTTGAGCATCATTGCATGCAGGTTGCCTTGTGCAACGAACTGGTTGGACTAGAGACCCAGATGTTTTCTTCCTGTGGCTATCTTCTATACCATTTAATGGTGGTGGTTTTAATGATGCAGCAATTGCTGAAGGGCTTTCTGAAGCTCTGATGGTATGCGTGTTGTCTACATTTAGATTCTTGTTTGCCTGTATTCTTTCAGTGTTCATTTGATATCTATATATCTGATCTGGATAATTCCTGTATGTTGTTTCCCTCTACATCTTTTGTCTCTGTTTCTACAGAAGCACATGTGTTCTTTGCTTTCTTACTCTGTCTTGGATTTATTTATTATTTATTTTGATCAAAATATTCTTATGCGATGGATTGAATGTGGGTTGACATTTGGGGGATATATGATAGATACTATGAAAGTTAGGGTTTCCCCTATGTTTAATTACACTTATAAGTGCATATAACATCACAGATAATTCAAGTATTTCAGTACATTAATGGTGGATCACAGTGATAGTGATATTGCTGTGCACTTTTATTGGTTGGATGAATGCATTTTGAACTAAATTAATTTAATGAAGCTGATTGAATTAATCATGTTCAGGAGCTAAATTGGCTTGATCAGTTCATATTGGCCATTTATGCCAATTTAGCTCCTTAATTCATATGATTTGAGTTAACAAGCTGAGTTGGAATGTTCACAATATTCACAATAGCTGAAAAGTAGCAGCTTTGCAGTGTTATCATGGGGCAGTGGCTGTCGTGCATGAGCGGCTACAATTGATTCATGGTATGTTTTGTCTTTGTGGCATTTGGCCACAATGATTGGCCCAAGAGCAGTCCTGCATGGTTTTATAGTGCTACTATATTGAGGGTTTTTGAAAACCCTTTTTGACCCTTGAAACTGTGTCGTTTTGTGCAGTTTTCTGGTGAAAACCACCCTTCACTCTTTTCTCAGTTATGAGTCCCGAATTCTTGACACCCTCTGTTCTATTCTCTGTCCTTTTGGTCTGTGTGACAGTGGACAACTACGACACATCTCAAGGACCCCTTTTGTTATTTACTATGTTTTTCTTTACATTTATATGATTTTTTTGTTGGTAATTAGGTATTCATAGTATATTTGAGTTTTTGTTTTCCTTTTCATTTGAGTATTTATATGTATATAGTATAAATTATTAAATCTGTATAAAAACAACGGCCATCCCGTCTTGTGCTATATAACACTAGTGTTTTTGGGGTTGGCTTTTACATTCCAACCATAATAAGTATGAGTTGAACCATGGTTATCAAACTCTCGTCCGAGTTTACGTGTCCACTTGGCCTTACCGAGTTAACTCGGTAGTAGACTCGTTTTTTTGGATAAACTCGGTAGACTCGGCGCAGACTCGGTTAAATTGGAGTGGACTCGCGACTCTGGTCCGAGTTGGTGAGTCCAACTGGGTTTTTTCTTAACCCCAAAACGGTGTCGTTCTGAATGGGAAAATTAGGGTTTCACGTTTCATTTTTGTTTGTGTTTGCGTCTTCTTCTGTGGAGTGCGACAGTCGATCGAGCGGAGCGTTTGCGGGTTGCAGGTGGTTTGTGCGGTGGTTGCAGGTGGCCGCGGGTTGCAGGTGGTCGCGTGTTGCGGTGGTCGTGTGTTGCAGCTGGTCGCGGGTTGCAGGTTGATAGTAGACTCTTACGATCCTACGAGTCGAGTCTACGGAGCTCGCACGAGTCTACGGAGCTCCCACGAGTCTACGTAGACTCGCGAGTTTGACAACCTTGAGTTGAACTATAGTTGAGTAAAGAAAACTTTTATGGATAAAGAAGTTACATACATAAATTATTATGGTCATATTATTAACATTGTTTACCTTAATTGTCACTGGCTATTGTCTCATTAAGAATTTGTTTACTGCTTGTATGAAATTGTTCCTGTAATCTAGGGAGTGATTTTGCATATATATATATTTATATGGATATAGATTTAGGAAAAGATGACCAGAAGTTGGTTAAGGTGAAGGAAAGTCTGTTGGAGGCACCGATAAGGATAGTAGATTGCATGTTTTATAGCCCGGTGAATGATATAGAGTTGTAGGGGGAGAACTACAAGGACATTTTAGGAAGTTTTGAAGAGGGATCTCGTGATAAGTAATATATATCACCTAAAGTTTGTCTTTACCCAAGTCCATGGGATCCATGCAATTGATCTTTCCTTTTGTGCAATTTGTTGGAAAATGTCTTTTTTACCCCGCAATATGGATTAAGTCATCAAGCAGTGTTTTACTTGGTTTGCTAGTTTCTAGGAAAAAAGTGTTACTACAAAGCTAAGTTTCACAAGACATTCTATATTGTATAATATGTTCTAGTAAGAACCGGTCAAATACACAAGAAGGGAGACTTGAGTTATATATTAATATTTTTTGCAATAATTAGCTAGTGCAGTGTCATATCGAATGATCAAATGCTATTTTTGTGTGATAGATTCATTGTCAAAATGTAATATACGCTCTGTACTTACTGGTACCCATGCTAACAATACTACATCTTGTTCTTGATCAACACGATCAAGTTCCACTATGCAGACTAATGCTGCAAATTACAAATCGAGCATTCTTTGGACCTCAGCCACTCCTGGGTAAACAACCACGTAATTTTGGAACAACAACCACTCTTGAATAAGACACTGAGTATTATTTGGAATAGTAGTTACTCCTGGCTAAAACATTTGTTTACAAGAAATGTGATCAAAAGATCAGAGGGTTGCTAACTAAAAGAGGTGTTACGTCCTAAGATGAATACAAGATAATGTTTACTCTTTTAGGTTGCTAATGTTCTATCAACATGCTAGATTGCAAGCTTTTTCATTTGAGATTTTTTTTATCTCTATAAAATTGTTTGTTTGTTAGTGAGCATAAGTTCTTTCTTCTTCAAATGTAACTTCTATTTCTAGAGATCTTGAAAGATAGCCGTTGCAAATTTTTACTGGCTGTTGTGAGTCTTGAGAAGTTCTTCGTTTGTCAAGCTGCGTCTGACAACGTAGATTATGAGGGTTGCAATAAATGCTCTTCATGCAACATTAATTGCAATTTTCTTCTTGAGGAAACATTCTGATACTCAACATGACGTATCAGGCCTAGGTTAGATAAATTTTAACTTTTAATGTCAAGATTGTACAAGGTGGTTGGTGCATGCAGAGGTGCCAAATAGTCCTTTCATAGATGTTGTTGGCATAAAACAACATTGACACACTCTTCGAAGCAAATGTGTCTGTCGAGATTTAATACTTGAAACAATTTCATGTTTTATACTTTGTTGTAAACTAGTTAATTAAAATCTCTTAGGGTGATGTTTAGGTTTGTTGATCTTTTCTGTAATAGTTTTAGACTTCCATGTTCAAATATATTATTATCATATTTCTATAACTATTTAAACATTGTATACAGTAATACAACCGACAAAGCAAAATAAAGTATGAAATTTTTCTATATTTCTTTCCTATTCTTATTTATGCATTGAAAGTATCATTATTTTTGTATTGCTTTTGGTATGCTTCTTAATACTGATATCTTTTTTGTTCCGTGTACAAAGGGCAGGGCCACACTTTTCCCCTTTGTGTACATACACACATGTTGTTTTCTGTTATGTGCAGAGAGTACATATGCACTGATTTCTGCTTCATGTGATAAACATAGTGACATACACTCCGCTTTATGCTTACTTACCAATCTCGGATAGTGGCACATAGTGGCTAACTTTGAAATAGCTATACGGTCGGATAGCAGGAAGTGGGTTGATGACTATTTTAAATATATACAAACTAAATAATTTATATGAATACTCAAAAGAAACACAAAAAGCCCAAAATTAAAGAAATTCATTTTAAGTAATAAGTCAGTTTATACACAAAAAGTCAACTATCAACCTAGGAGTAGTAAGATAAGAACATAGTAATGACTAATGTAGTAAAGAAATGAAAGACGATTCTAAAATTACTACAAGCACATCATACCAAATTAGATAAAACAAATAGCAGAATACTAGCTGGGATATGTTTAATGGAAGAAAACAGAAAAGAATCTGAGAAAAAAAAATCTTATACAGTTTGAAGGAATGTAGGTCAAAACTATGGGTTTTAAATAGCGTGCTATAGTGTATGTAGTAGAGTAAATAGTGGCTGTTGTAGCCACTAAAGTGGTGCTATGTTTTTTATTCCAAAGAAGTCCCTCTCAACAGAAACAGTGACACATTAGGGCTGTTTTTGGGATTTTAGTTTCCAAAATTGAAGTCTATCAATGTAATAATAGTGTAAATGACTAAGAAGACATGGATTTAGAAGACGATGATTGATAAATTTTAATTAGGGAAGCTGTATTTGACTTTTGTAGATATTTACTTGTATCTGTGTTGTTTTGAGAGTCAAGAAACTTGCGATTTTTTATTTTGAGTAATTTTTTTATTGTTTTTGAGAATTTAAAAGTAGATAGTATACATTTCATAAACAATAATTATTTTAGAAATAGCGGCTATCCTATGTTCCTGTGGCATTTTTAAAGCTGGCTGTTATGTGCCATCTATGGGTCCAAACAAGGAAAACTTTTTGTGCGGTATTTTACCTGGAAAAATGATGTTCCGGGGTTAAAAATGGGCTTTGAATGCCTGTGTCATGGTAGTGCAGCGTTGCTATTTTGGCCCCTTTTGCACCCAATGTGGCTTTTATTGAAAATTGCTCCACTATTTGAATCACTTAACAAACAGCCTATGGCTGCTCTGCTGTCCTACTGTAGTGCACTATTGAGTACTATGGTTCTGTGAGTGTAATATTGAAGAGACTCCTGCTCTTGAACCTTTATTTTGTTCAGTGAGATCTGTGACATTTGCCTCCCCCCCCCTCAAGGTGTTAGAACTCAAAAGCCTCTAATCTAACTCTATCCTTTCCCCTCCTTTTGTTGTCATTTTGGATTTCTTATCCTTCAACCTTTTGTACATATATTTCTTTTTTTCTCTTGAATTTGTTTTAATCCATTCAATGTCTTTTCCTTTTAGAGAAGAAAAACTTCATTACAAACTAAAACATATGTTTAGCAACCTAAAGCTTTAGACTGAAAGTCGGAAGCTTTGTTCTTTGAGGCTTGAGGCTACAGTTTTCTTGAATTTGTGCTTTTCTTTTCAAGTTATGGATAGTCTAGTGTGTAGGGAATCTATTTATTTCTTTAAATGCCTTTCTTTGTGTTACTATACATGTTATTAGTACACTTATAACTGGTTTCTGTTCACTTCTTTTGGATATCTTATGATAGCTAGAATGCATTTTTGTTGTGTAAGGTCTTCAGCATTTCTTGTGTGATACACACCACCATTCATAATCTGTAGTAATTTTTTCTAGAGTGAAGTACATAATTTAAAATTGTTATTTAGATAGTAGAAACTTTATGGGCATCTCTTTGGGCTGAAAGATTAATTTAGATACTCACACGAGTCACACCTAATGTTGGAATGCTTAGATGTTCCCGAATTCTCAAAGCGGAGGCCCTAATCAGCAGAGTGTGGATGTGCACAAACATTGTATCCTTATTGCAGCTAGTAATCCCTATCCATTGCAGACACCAGTTTATGTTCCACGACCACAGAACCTAGAGCAGAGTGAAACCATTGACTCTGACTCTGGGAACCGTTTATATGATGCTGAAGCGGTGGCCAAAGCATTTCCTCAGGTATTCTTTGTTTATTTATTTTGGTGGAACTGTGTTTTTGTTGGCTGTGAATTTAGTCTCAGTTTTAATGCCTTGTGTCAGTGGTCAAAGCATTTACACTTTGATTAATGGTATGAGATCTTGTGCATGCAGTTTTCTATTTCCCTGTCAGTTATCTGCCCAAAACAACTTCCCAAAATTAAAGCCATCTACAATGCGGTAAGGATGACACATCACTCTTCTACTAAAATGTGTTTGATTCAGCATTGAAAATTCATCACTGAATTTTGAGTTAAAAAAATTTATTCTGTAAAGATGTAATGTTTGAAATAATTTTCATTTTAAGTTCTGGATTTATAAAATGAACAAAATAATAAGTTAATTTATATATACTAAAATGAACCATTGTCATTTAATAATTTTCACAAGGAAATGTTGCTACCGAAAAAAATCTAATGACCATGCATATGCTGAATTTTTCAGCACCTTTTTACTTAAATTCTATATTTGTTGGTTCCAGAGAAGCCTGGCACTTGACACAGACATGGGATGTTGCATTAAGATGAATGTCAAGAATATGCAATATATTCTATAGATTGCACCAGATATTATAAATTACTATTCTATTTGAAGATATAATACATATATTATGAAATATTTTTCAAATTTTTGAAGAGAGACTAACTATTTTTTCTTCTATGGAGTTTTGTTATAATATTGATCATATTCCTTTGGCATTTTAGGGAAAACGAAGTAATAGAGCAGCTGATCCACCACTTGAGGCAAAAACCCCTCATTTTCTTATTTTAATATCAGAAAGTTTCAGGGAAGCTCGCAGTGCTCTGAGCCGTTCTGGGATCACTAGTTTGCCTTCAAATCAAAGTCCTGTTAAAGTAGATGCTGTTTCTGTAACACCAGTTACTGGGGCACCCCCAACTTCTATGCCATCAGGTCATTTTACATTCTGTGTATGCTTCCTTGTCAAGGCATTTTCATTTACTGCAATATTTATTGTTTGCCTGGTTAGTTTATATTTCTTGTTTATCTTCACTTTCGGGTAGAAAATTTAAATAGAAACTTCATTGTGGATCTATGTTTACATTACATTGCTTTAGGGTACTAATTTGTAGAACTCAGAATCAGATAGTTGCTTTAGGTTACTAGTTTATCATTTTTAGTTGGTCACTGGCCAGCAGTTTACAATAGATGTAAGTGCTTTATTATTTTTTTATGTTCTGGTTGAGGATTTATTATATAGTTAACATGATTTTTCTATTGATTTTTAGTTAATGGATCTATTGCAAACCGGCAACCAGTTCCTGCTGGTAATGTGGCTCCTCCTGCTACTGTAAAAGTGGTAAACCTAAGATCCTTGAGACTATTCTATAACTTGTGTCTAAACTATGGGACTGGTTTTAGTTTTTTTCTGACTCAATTTTTCACATGATCCTTGATTTTATATAATAAATCTTTAGGAGCAAGTTCCTGTAACCTCCATGGTATCTGGGCCTCCGTTTCCTCATAATTCGTCTGTTCCTCGTGCTACTAGTACTAGTCAAGTAGTTCCAAGCTTGCAGACGTCTTCTCCATCTTCAGTTTCTCAAGATATTATAACAAATAATGAAAATGCACAAGATACAAAGCCTACAGTGTCAATGCTGCAGAGCCTTCGTCCAGTGAATCCCACTCAAGCAAATGTGAGCATATTGAATAATCTCTCTCAAGCCCGGCAGGTGATGAATTCTGCTGCCTTAAGTGGTGGAACCTCTATGGGACTTCCATCAATGGGTCAGACTCCTGTTGCCATGCACATGTCAAACATGATATCTAGTGGGATGACATCTTCTGTACCTGCGGCTCAAAATGTATTTCCATCTGGACAATCAGGGATAACATCAATAACTAGTTCTGGGCCTCTTTCTGTTCCTGCACAGGTTGGACAAAACCCAGGTCTCGGTTCATTAACTTCAAACACTTCTAATTTGTCTTCAAGTTCAAATATTGGGATTTCACAACCATTGGGTAATCTTCAAGGGGCTGTTAGTATGGGACAACAGGCATCTGGTATGAGTCAAGGAAACCTTTCAGGGCCCCAAATGGTGCAAGGTGGGGTTCCCATGAACCAAAATGCAATGAGTGCTCTTGGTTCATCAGTTGTCTCTTCTGGGAATGGCACAATGATTCCTACTCCTGGAATGTCTCAACAAGTACAATCAGGCATGCAGGCCCTTGGGAACAATGCCGCAGCTAATATGCCTTTGTCGCAGCAAACATCAGGTGGTATGCAGTCTGCTCAATCCAAATATGTGAAGGTCTGGGAGGTATGTTGCCTTCCTCCATGGAAATTCACTTGTCAGAATTATGTTTTACAGCATTGGACTTTTTCCAGATTGCAATTTCTATTTTTAGTGCATTTCTCTTTCTATTATGGTTTCCCTGTAGTAACATTTGGCATCTCATCTCTTGTTCGATGAATTGTGATTGTTGGAATATATGTAAATATATAACATCTGATAAATTATAGTAATTAGCAACTATTCTATATTATAAATATTTATTCATATTAAGATATGATATTTATTCATATTAAGATATGATAATTCTAATATAAAATATATTAATTTGCAGAATATTTTTATATGTTATAATTTTGTATTCATCATATTATCTCATATATATATATATAATAATAATAATTTTTTATGAATATTTTAACTTATTTAAAATTAAATAATTAATATTTAAATAGTTTCAAAGAAAAATATTTGAACAATAATTATAATTTTAAAAATATTTTTCATATTTTATAATTTTAAAGAAAGTAACTGCATAGGTTAAATATAATTTTATGTAATTTAGTTAACATTATAATTTGTTATAATTTTCATTATTAAAAAATGTATTAGAAGTTATTTTTTGGAAAAGTATATGTGTTTTAACTAAAAATAATGTCATTTGATTATAATTTATATCATATCCTATAGATATCTAATTTGTTAGGTGTACACCATACATAAGATATGAATCTATGATTACAAAGTTTATCCTGTTTTTAGCCTATCACGTTTTTATCCTGCGCTCATCCTCACTACAAAACATGCCTTAAGGATTCTTGCTTGTAATTTTTGTATGAAATGTATATATTATAGCAAATTTGTTAATATATGCTAAAACTATAGTTATTAAGAATTAAGATATTAAGGATCCTTTTGATTATTGTGTGAATAGTATATAATTTAGCAGCTCTATGTCATATAATGTATGAAGTAGCACTGATTCATACACGTACACCGGACATGACACGACTATGGACACCAAGACAAGGCTCATGTCCAAAATATTGGGTATAGGGACATCACATATATAATCAACATGAAAAATCTCCATTGAGAATTAAGATTTATATAATTCACATTGAAAAATCAAATTTGGTAAGCTTTATGATTTTCATATAATAACTATCCTCACAATAAAATTTTAAGAAAAGTATATCTTATTAATTAAAATAACCAGTTAAGTCCTGTGGAAAAAAAACGTTGATTCTTGCAATATTTATAAGATATTTTGATTTTATTTCATTTTACCTTTTTATGATACTAGTGTCTAGGAAGTGTTTAGCTAGTTCATTCACTCTATAATTGTGCTCAAGTTGTATCAAAGAAGTGTCTAAGATGTATTGAGGAGATGTTCATGCCAAAATCATTTTTCAATTGTGAGATTGAGGGGTGTTGGACACATATGGAAGACGTGACCAACATGTCGACATTCTATTTTGTAGAATTGGTGTTTTCTAGCATATAACTGAATTTTTATGTCTCTTTTATCTTATCACATGGTATCTAAAACTTGAGGCAATCGTAATTCGTAATCTGTGTTTGCATGGTGGATCCACTATTTGTCGGCGATTTTGTTTCTCTTGTAAGTGTGTTTCTAATCTAGAGCAGATATTATCGACAACTACTTTTTTTTGAAGTTTTTAGTAAGTAACAATTTATTTATAAACAAGCAAGGGACCTAGAGGAAATTTACATTAGAGGACCAAGGAATGAATGAAAACAATTGGAAAGGGAAGCAAGAAATTATAATAAAATTGATAGAACAAATTACATGTTGATAAATAAGTTGTGTTAGAGATCCCACATTGATTTGAGATTAGGACATGTCATAGTATATAATTGGGTGCAAACCTCACCTTATAAGCCAGTTTTATAAGGTCGAGTTAGGCTTAAAGTCAACTTCTTAATATGGTATCAGAGTTATTTAGAATCTATCCTAATGAGAGTTTGTTGGACTTATCAGGCCACCCGCTATTGGACCGCTATCAGATCACGCATAATATATAATTCCACACACGAGTTGGTAGGTCTTGGCGTGAAGAGGTGTGTTGGAGATCACACATCGACTAAAGATTAGGACATTTCATAGTATATAAGTGGGGCCAAACCTTACCTTATAAGCCGATTTTATAAGGTTAAGTTAGACTTAAAGTCCACTTCTTAGGTTTTATAAGGCTGAGTTAGGCTTAAAGTTCATTTATTAATATGGTACCAGAGTCATTTAGTGCCTATCCTAGCGAGAGTTTGTTGGGTTTATCAGATCACCCGTTATCAGGCCGCTATCGGACCACTCATAAATTTATAGTCCCATGCACGAGTTGCCAGCCTCGGCGTAAGGGGGTGTGTTTGAGATCCCACATCAATTAGATATAAGGACATTTTATAGTATACAAGTGGATGCAAACCTCACCTTATAAGTCGGTTTTATAAGGTTGAGTTAGCTGTTAAACTTTATGCTTAGTATATAAGTGCTTGCACTCTAGCCAAAAATGGCACCTCGAGATGGAGTATACAGGTGTTATGGTTGAAATGGGCAAGAGTAACATTGGAGGTTGTGAAAAATCTGTTAGTTCAACCTAATTACCTAACTTGCATGACTTATTCTAATAATTATTTATACTAGCATCTCCAAGACAAACTCTCAACCTCTTTTTATGGTTAAAATGAGCAAGAGTAACATCTGAAGTTGTGAAAAATCTGATGGTCAAAGCTAATTAACCTTCAATACTTCTAATCATTATTTGCACAAGCTTTCCTCTCACAAATTATCAACCTCTTTTTATGTTCTTTAATGTGAAACTGTTTTAAATGCAATGCCTTGCTACCATGTTACTGCTTATGGCAGGTTTGTTAGTAATCTGCCTTTCTATATGTTTGTATAATTCTTGCATTTACACTACCACACCTAGTCTAATATTCCCTTAGCTTATGGTCCACAACAGGTGATTTCTAGTTCCTTGGTTCTTTACAAATACCTTATTTAGCACTAGGAACTTTTCTATTATCTCATTAAGTTATCTTTTTAAATCATAAAATACTGTACTGAAAACATCATATTTATACTGTATGTTGGTTATAATTATATCTATATAAATCTAAATTGAAGAATAATTGGGAAGTGTTGAATTGGTAGCAATAATTTGGATTACTCTTGCATGCTTTGTTGGTTTTGTATATTTAATAATTGAAATTTGTGCAGGGAAGCTTGTCTGGGCAAAGACAAGGACAGCCCGTCTTTATCACCAAGCTAGAAGTATGTTCTCATATGCATGATAAAATTATTTTAATCTCACTTTAATTTGTTATTTCTGTTTTTAATTTGGACAGCCTATTTTCATATCCCTGTCTAGCCTTTTCCGTCTCATTCTTAGTAATGGAGATTGATGTAATTTTATAGCAACTCGTTAGCTCTTTCTTGAATGATCCTGATGCGCAATTTTTGTGGGCAGGGTTACAGGAATTCTTCTGCCTCTGAATCGTAAGTTCAGGATGCTGTATTATCTCTTCCCAGTAGTATAGAAAATATTGTGTTTGAAATTTATACTAAAAAACTTAAAAAATATTCTTATTTTTGGTTGAATTGATTTTGGTTTAAATCAAGTGTTTAGTGCGATTATGAAATACCGGATTGTGAGCAATAGATACAACACTTTGATTGTCATACAGAAGAACATTAGTAAAGGAAACTTGCAATTCAGTGAGTAATTTAGAAATCCATGTTAATTTAGTGGAAGTTTGAGAAAAACTTCTATACTCAGCCTCAATACTAGAACGAGCAGTAACTCGCTGCATTCAGGACTGCCAAGATATTAAATTGGAACCAAGCAAGATGGCTGCTCCTGAAGTAGAATGTCTATCATCAATATCAGATGCCCGCCCAATCAACATCACAAAAAGGCTTTCAAGGACAAAGGTTAGACAAGAGATGCAGGCTGAATATGTAGTCCATGAAAGAAGGTACCTTTAAAATACCTAAGTATGCATTTTACCACAACCCAATGAGAATATAATGGTTTGGCCATAAATTGACTGACGAGGTCCCAAGTCCCATTGCTCTGTAATCCACACATCTTGTTTATCACAACTTGTTTCCATCCTAGATGGGCAAACACATCACTTGCAATCTTAGGAATTGAAATAGAGTGTAAGGAAGAAAGACTAGAATATTAAGAAGGAGAAATACCTTAAAGAACTTAAAGAAGTATAACAAGGTGAAGTACTATGTGTAGAATGTATACGTTTATCAGAGAGCAATGAGAATTTCAGACTTACGATGCAACACTGAAAGATGAGACGAAGGAGTAAGTGTCAAAGGTGAGTCTATGGTGTTGTTGGTGCTAGGTGGGGGCAGGAACCGAACAGAGAAGAGAGAAACTGAAAAGGCATTTGATGAATTCTGTATGTTTAGACCATGATGAAGCTAACGTTTTTTTTTTCCTGGAAATTCTAAGTTGTCTTTTTAGAACATAAAAGATATGAAAGTCTATTTTTTGAGACATTCATCATCAAACAAAGGTGTATATACAATTCTTGACTATCAATTTAGATATTTTCTGAAGTTTGTTAAGAGTCTATGAATCATTGATTTTGATGTTATTATCTGTCTGAAATGCTTTGTATCTTCTGTTAACTTCATTAATTTGTTGATTTTCTCACATGTTATTGATTTGGATGTCAGACTTGCATCAAATTGGCCCTCTGTAATGCAAATAGTTCGCCTTATATCTCAGGACCACATGAATAACAAGTAACTCCTTATTTTAACTGTTGCCATGTTCATTTCCTCTCATGGACACAGACACACATACTCATTAATATTGGTTCTTAATGTTTTCTTGTAGACAATATGTTGGAAAGGCAGATTTCCTAGTTTTTCGGGCAATGAACCCGCACGGATTTCTTGGTCAGCTGCAGGAAAAGAAGCTGGTATGTTATCTTTGGGTGTTTTTATTTTGTCCCATTCCTATAAATCCCCCTTCTCCTAAACGCTGTTTGAACTCAGCCACAATTTCAATTATTTCCTGAATTTTTACCCTTGATGTCTTCTCTAAACTTCTTGCTCATGAAAGTTATAAGTAATTCAGGTTTAGTTCTATGAGCATTTTAAGTCAACAACTTAATGGCAAACGATTTTGAATTAATAATACTTGTAACTCAAGTAATATTAATGTATGTTGCATTACGTTCTTGTCTGTCTCATAATGATTTGACTTAATGACCTGTCAAAGGTAACCTATAGGTTCAAGCTGTTTGCAAATGATTTGAGACTATTTTTATTTAAATCTAAATAAATCCCTTAGGAGAAGGTTAGATGTGTTCCTCTACTTTGGGTGAAGGTTTGCCAAAAAAGGAGATTGCAATTTTTGGCCCTGCAGTTTCGCAGTTCATTGGTGTGGTTGGAATAGAATGGCTACATCTTGGAGGGTCTTTGCCCCTAAACTTGTTATGGGATAGAGTTAGTTCTTTGCTCCAAATGAGGTAGTCCACCACATTCTTCAGCAATCTAATAATCTTCTCCAATTCCAAAGCCTGAAATTCACACAAGATAGGTAGAAACGTAGTAACACAGTTGAGGTTCAGATTGTGCATTAATACCATGCGGAAAAGTGAACATTTTTTACTTATTTGAAATTGATGCAATGGGGAAGTATAAACAGGAAGAGGAGATTAATTCTTATCAGGCAATAATCTTTAAATGCTATGTCTAAAAAAAACAAAAAAGGAAATAAAACAGATTCTAATTATGTCAATTCCTAATAATTTGATGTACAAATAAAATCACATAATTTTGATTGATTTCCATAGATCAAATCCCATGATTCTGATTGCTTTCCGTAACTATCATACACTGTATATGAAGAATTACCTTATGCATGTGGACCATTGGTTTCATTTCTTGCAGGAGGAATTTTTTGTGGTCCTGAATTTGTTGTTTGATTTTTCAGTGTGCAGTCATTCAATTACCATCACAGACGTTGCTACTATCTGTTTCTGACAAAGCCTTCCGCTTGATTGGGATGCTTTTTCCTGGGGTAACATTTAGTTGCTGATTTGCTTGACGCTCTATTATAATTATTGGCCTGTTATACCTTGCTTATTTACTTGAAGCCTTGAATGCTTGCAGGACATGGTTGTATTTAAGCCACAATTGTCCAGTCAGCAGCAGCAACAAATGCAGCAACAGCACCAGCAGATGCAATCACAACAGCAGCATCTTCCGCAGTTGCAACAGCAGCAGCAACTTCCTCACATGCAGCAACAGCAACTTCCTCAGATGCAACAGCAGCAGCAACAACTCCAGCAGCAGCAGCAGCAGCAGCAGCAACTTCCTCAGCTGCAACAACAGCAGCAGCAGCTTCCTCAGCTACAACAGCAGCAACAGCTTCCTCAGGTCCAACAGCAGCAGCTTTCTCAGTTGCAACAACAACAGCTTCCACAAATCCCGCAACAGCAGCAGCTACCTCAGCTTCAACAACAAATTCCACAACTACAGCAGCAGCAGCAGCTTCCACAGTTACAGCAACTGCAGCCTCAGCAGCAGCAGATGGTTGGGGCAGGAATGGGTCAAGCCTATGTTCAAGGCCCTGGGAGGTCACAGCTGGTTTCTCAGGGACAAGTTTCTTCCCAGGGAACAACAAACATTGGTGGAGGGGGATTCATGAGTTAGCTCAATTTTTCATAGGTTTCCCCACGGCCACGAAGGGTATGGTATTAAATGAATCATCTGCGACAGGTATCCAGTCACAAGTATTTTAGCTCATAATTTATCACTCTGATACGTTTTTATCACAGAAAGACGTTAGAATGTCCATTTAATTTATTCTGCAATGTAGCCATTAAAAACTCAGCCTAAATAGTTAATATTTGAAAGCATGTTAATTTTAAAGTTAGGTAGAATTGATTTTGATAAATATTTTGAAACTGGAGAATGAAATTGGTAAGTGTAGGATTGACTGTGTTTAGCAACCCAGCATAATGTTGAAATATGAAAATTTGTAAACAATGCCGTTTCTTTTCTCCTGTGATGTAAACAACTAAATGTCTATATAGGTATTCCTGTTGGTAAGAAGTTGTATATTTGTGCATCACAAAAGAAGGAGGCCACAAAAAGGTTATTAAGTGAGAAAGAAGGTTAAGTATTGTGTGAGAAACGGGATGAAAAAGGATAAACCGAGAAACTGAATAGAGAAAAAGAAAATTTGAACTCTTAGATTTTAAAATTATTATATCTAACAATAAAAGTATTGTTGGTTCTTATTATTGTTATTGTGATTCTGCATTGGAGAGTAATGGCGTGATCTCCGTGTGTATATAATTACCATTCTCAAAGAAAGCAATCATTCGCTACTATTCAGTGCTTGTCATTCATTTTCCATACTGTTTATGATATACTCCTCTTAGTCCTGCAAACAACTAACCTCTTGAGGTTAGGTCACATACCAACTGAAAGAAAGCACAAGCTCTACAAAAAGGGCGTAAACCTACTAAATTTTGTTGGGATTGTCCGATAGTTTTTGGAACAAGTTCACGATATTTTAAAAATAGTTCATGAGATGACTAAGAGCAGTTTACTCAAGTAGAAAATGGCATTGAACATGTTGATTTATAACCTCAGCTATATCCAATTCTTGTCATAATTAAAAGTATTATCAATATCACTTTTAGCTTACTATTAGTACACAAAGTTACTTTTTTTTACTATTTATTAATTTTCATAAGTAGATGTTATTTGTGGTTGTATATTCATTAAGTTTGATAAGTACATGTTATTTGTGGTTGTATAACTAAAGTTTTTTAAGATAATACAAAGAAAATTTGAGTATATAAAAAGATCTATCCTTACTCCATAGTCTATTTCACATTACTTAAGGATTCATAAATAATGTACACTCTACTTGTCTATCAAACACACTATTACAAGCTTGTGAAAGTATTTTGCATGACCCATTTATATAAGATGTAAATGTTCATTCCTTCATTAGAATTTTCTGTATGGAAAAAACTTCCTATAAATGTGTCTTGCACTCAAAGTGTTGTATAAAGGATAACATTTTTTTCTATATTATTTCTCTACTATTTTCACAGCACCATTTTGATACAAACTAATGATTGGTACATTGTGGTAGAATCATTTATGAGACGTGTTCTTCCTTATAAAGGTGTGTTTAGTGTTGAAAACTTGTTTTTGTCTTCTTCTAAGACTTCAATTGCATTTAAGCTATTGTATGTGTCTTTTATATATATATATATATATATATATATATATGTATATATATATATATGTGTATATATATATATATGTGTATATATATATATATGTGTATATATATATGTGTATATATATATGTGTATATATATATGTATATATATGTATATATATATATGTATATATATATATATGTATATATATATATATGTATATATATATATAAATTATGTTTTAGACGTAGAATTATTTCAATTATATTGTAACTTTTGATATCAATCTTAATGTATTTAAATTATATTATATTAATTTAAATTATATTATATTAATTTAAATTAAATTAAATTATCTTTCTGTAAATAGATAACATTTATTACATATATACAGTTGATTAACTTTGGATGAGGTGATGTTAAGTGTACAATTTTCCTTCAAATGAGACTAGATTTATATATAGCTTTTAAAAAATATACTGATTTATATGTGATTCTGTTTAAATAATAAAATGAATATCAAAGTTAAAATTAATAAAAGTTAAATTGTATTTCTATTAATGATTTCATTTTACAAATTAAAGTAATAAAAATTACTTTGCAAAAAAATGTCTCCGTCTCAGAAAAGTCACGAAAAGAAAAAATGCAGGTAATAATGTCCCTATTTATTCTCGTGGTCATAATATATACATGTATAGAAAAGGTATGATATAATTGATAGATAAAATTGTCTTTTAAATATATATGTTCGATTTCAATTTGTAGATTTAAATATGTATATATTCAGAAAAATCATCCCAAATAAATTTCAGTATTTTTAAAAGATTAATCTTTTAGAAAAAATTTCCTACAAGCATGTAAAATATAATTTTAAATATAAAGGGACACAAACATGATACCCAAGTGGTTTTTGCAAACTTTATGGAGTTGGAAGGTCATAAAAAGCCAATTTTTTTGTGGTTGGAAAGCTACAATTTGTATGGTGAGTTAAGGGTTGAGTGTTTTTTTTTCTTTGGTCTTAGGAAAGAAAAAGACATTGATTAGCATAATGTGTTTAGTCAAAGGAAATGATGTGTAGGATAAGTGAGGTAGTTTATCTATTTCAAAAACATTGCGAGTAAAAGGAAGACTATCATATATATGATTATTATATTTTGTCTTCTCTCTCTCAGTTCATACATTATCTATCTATTCTCATAATATTTTGTGTATGTTTAGTTTCACCATTTTCATGATCACATCCATCGTCTTTCTCGAGTTATTGCTCAGAAATTATGAAAATTGGCTCTTGGATTGGAACACAGAGGGTACAATGAATGCTTCCTCACAATTATATAATTTCAAAGAGTGAAGGATATTGTAAGCTTTTTTATGTTAAGAAAGACCTATGTTTCAAAATGAATAATAAGAGGTTAAAAGAATATCGAAGATTATGGAGAAAGATTCACAATAGGAATGTATAGAAGATTTAAAAAGAATATCTCAACAATTCCTATATATTATGGGTGGTCGAAAAATGGTATGATAACGGGTAACCTGATAAGCCCAACAAATCATTGTTGGAATATGTTAAAAAGTGACTTTGATACCATATTAAGAAGTGAACTTTAAGCCTAATTCAATCTCATAAAATTAGTATATAATATCTTAATTTTTAGTCAATGTACGATCTCCAACAAATAACGTTAAGAAATAATAATTTTTTGAAATTGAGTTTTAAGATAGTTGTATATACATGTTTGGATATAAGAATAACTTTAAAAAATAAGAGTAAAATAAAAATAACATATATGAGACAATAAATAATGTTCTAGTTAAGAAGTTTGAAAATCCTAAAATAGAACATTTACTGTTTATCTTTTTACCTTTAAGAGATGTAAAAGCTATGGGTGGAAAAATTGGACAACTCGTTAAAAATTGGACAACTCGTTTCGTTTTGACGAAACTTGTTGTTAATCCATAAAAACAAGACGAGTTAAGTTGGTCTGTTTAAGTTATACCGACTGAAATTGATAACTAGTCCGATTATAGGATTGTGATTTGTGGGTTGGTATGTTACTTTTTAATTATTTTTGGACATATTTATTTTATTGTAGTAATTAAATCACATCTTTGAAAAATAAAAGTACAAGAAAGAACAATAAATTTGAATCAAACTTTAATATTCTAATAAAAAATGTTTAATGTTCAATAAAACAAAGTAAATAGCAATAATACTCCAATGAATAAAATCATGTATAAAGAAAGTAATGTAAATAAAATTTTACATAAAATTTTAACACCACCAATTTTGATTACAAAAGCATGACATTCCTATTTAAAAGTACAAAAAATAAAAGAGGGTGGGCTGGCGAGCTAGCCTACCTCGTCCCGCCTGTGGTCCGACGGATTGACAAATTAGACAGACCAAACGAATATAAACTGACATGTTAAAAATGTTAATTTACAACCGCCTAAATGATGGCGCGGTCAATCCGTCAAACCGATCCACTTTGTTGCTCCTTGTAAAAACTTTTATTTATATTTTCCCAGTAAAAACTTTTATTTATATTTATTTTACTATAATAATAAGTCTCAGCCCTATTTTTGCCCTTTAATAAGTAAATTAGGGTTGACTTGCTTTGCTAAGTGGTAGTATGAATGAGGCCTCATTGATAATATAGATTCATCTATTATTTCTATTTATTATTACATAATTTTTTTTAATAAAGTATTTACCAGAACTTATTATTAAAAATGATATAATTAAATAATATTATCAAGATTTTCTATTATGATGTTAGTACTTGACCACTTGGATCGACTACAACTGCCCCAATCTATGTATATTAAGACTAAAGAGATAAAAAAAATAGACATATAAAAAAAGTCACAATAAATAAAAGCATTACATTTTTTTTTTCTTGACATGGTATAAAAACAAAAGTTTATACTTTCTAGTAGGCTCATATGGGTTAGTAGTGACCTATGGAAGGGGAGTGTTGAGAAGTTTAACATTGTGTATCTCAACTGTTATAGTGAGTCTTATATATGTAACTAGTTAATGAAATGATTTTTTTTTACATTAATAATATATAAAAAAAATGAAGTATTTAAAACTATTCAATTATATTCGACTATATGTGTTATGTTCTTGGAATCTTTTGAAAATTGTTTCTAATGCATAGGGTTGATAATTAATTATTTTAGATTGTTTTGGGTGGCTTTAAGGAATCTCTACTTTTCTGTTTTGAACAATTAGTGAAACACAAGCTTCATAGTTCTTTACTTTTTTTTTTATTTTTATTATTAATAATTATTGTTTTCACTTTAAAGGCAATACAATTATTATACAATATTATAAGCATAATTGGGAGCATAGATCCCTGGTTTATGACATCTTGTTCTTAAGAATTTTCATCCATAGACTCTCAAAAGCAACACAAATTAAAGAAAAGTTTTGTAGATTTGATGCCTTGTTAATTTGTGCTGTTTCTCAAAGAAGAATAAAAGGATCCTTCTTCCTTTGTTCATTTGAGTTGGATTGTTCTCAAGTATATGGTTCTTATTCTTTCTTAGTTTCATTTGAACAATCATTCTATTTTCATCATCTTCTCATTGTTACACCATTTATGGTTCTCAATTTATTTGTCCTAATTAAGATATATGAATGCATTTTTCCACTAAAAAAAATCATGAAATAGAAACCGATTTTTAGATACCAAAATAATTAGTTGCAATAATATCTAAATTAGAGACGATTTTAGAAACTAAAACAAAATTTGATTTCTAAATTAGTTTTTATTATTGTTAAATAATTTTTAAATTGATATCTAATTAACAACCAAGGTTTTAGAGACCAAATTTAGAAACTAAATAATTGGTAGTTAAAACTTTGGTTGCTAATTAGATACCAATTTAGAAACTATTTAACAGTAATAGAAACTAATTTAAAAACTATTTTTTTTTAGTTTCTAAAATGATTTTTAATTTAGTTATTATTGTAACTAATTATTTTGGTTTTTATTTCATAATTTTCTTGTAGTGTTTATCTATTAATCCAACCTCATCTTTATCCATTCAAATAGATTTGAACATGTATTTTTGGCTCATATATACCAATTTTGTTTTGGGTAAGAAATAAATTTTTAGTTCTTAAGTTTATTTAAATTACAGTTTTAAAAAAAATAAAGTAATTTAGATTCCATTTTAGAACAAAACGAAATAAATATTTATCAGAAACAAAGACAAAGTTAACAAAATTTAAATCTACAGTTTTCATTTTCATTTTTCATCCTAAAATTTATTTGAATAACACTTTAAAAAAATAAAGTAATTTACATTCCATTTTAGAACAAAATAAAATAAATATTTATGAGAAACAAAGACAAAGTTAAAAAAAATAAAATTAAATCTATAGTTTTCATTTTTCATTTATCATCTTTTTTACATGGCCGAAAAGAAAGTGCAACGTGTTCACTTGTAAAGGGACAGGAATCTGTACTTTAATCTCCACTGTCATTATTCTCTTATTATTGTAGTTTAATATTTTTTTACAAATATTACGTGATTGAATATTTTTAATTTTAAGCAAAAGTAATTAAATTTAACAATATTTAGGTGGAAAATTGATGATATAAAAAAAATATTATCAAACAAGTAGAATCGATGTTAAATTCGTATTAAACCAGTAAATATAAAACCTTGTCTAAAATTCTTTAAAAATTCTTTATATTGTTTATAACTTAGCTAGACTTGTTTTCAATATTTAATATGTAACTTCTATCATATGTAAATCCTAAATGATTTCAATAAATTGTTTAGACTTAATGTTTACTATCAGAATTCATCAATATATAATTTGGCGCCATAATAGATGGTATTAGTATATAAATCATACAGATTGTATTCGTATATAAAGTATTATATATATAATATTTTTAATAATTATAATAATAATATTAATAATATTAATAATATTTATAATTTTAATAATATTAATAATATTTAATAATATTAATAATATTAATAATATTAATAATATTAATAATATTTAAAATATTAATAATGTTTATAATATTAATAATATTAACAATATTTAATAATATTAATAATATTAACAATACTTAACAATATTAACAATATTAACAATATTTAATAATATTAACAATATTTAATAATATTAACAATATTTAATAATATTAACAATATTTAATAACATTAATAATATTAACAATATTTAATAATATTAAAAATATTTAATAATATTAATATTATTAATAATATTAATGATATTTATATTATTATTATTCATAATATAAATTATATTAAAAATCATAATATGACAAAAGAACTTGTCTGGTGTAGTGGTTAAAGTGTTTTTGGTCACTGAAGGGACTAGGCTTTGGTGATTATTCTTATCATCGGTGATAAAGTGTTGAGGAAAGTCTAGAAGGAGAAGACTGTAACAAGACTATGGAACAACTGGATGCATTCAACAAGTTGATACTTGATCTAAATAAATATTAATGATGAGGATTGAGCGTAATTATTGTTGTGTTCATTGCCTAAGACGCGTGGTCTTTTTAAGGAAACCTTGTTGTATGGAAGAGAGAGAGTCACTCTCTTAAGGAGGTTCAGGCTGCTATGAGCTCGAAGAAGTTGGACTAAACATTTAAAATTAAGGCTTCTAAATATGATCTTGTAGCAAGGTGTACCAATTATAACAGAGGAGGTCAAAGTCGATGATGCACAATGGTGGAAATACATCATCTATTAAGTGTTATCATTGCAAGAAGAAAGGTCACCAGAAGGTTTTGTCCAGAGATATAGAAGAATGTTAACAACCTTGGTTCGATAAACAGTATGGACCATCTGCATTTAGTGAAGAAGCTCTAGTGGAAGATGATTATAATCGTCAAATGTCTTCATGATGTCGATTAATAGTGATGATTTTGAATGGATAATGAACTTGGGATGTTTCATGACACTAAATCGTCTATGCTTCCAACAATTTACAAAACTTGAAGGAGGTTCAGTTCTCCTAGGTGACAACAAGTCATGTAAGATAGCTAAAGTTGGAACCATCAGGTTTTCTGCATGACGGAACTTAGAGAGTGCTTGAGGAAGTTAGGTTTGTGCCTAGCTTGAAGCGCAACCTGATAACCCTTGGTGAATTTGAGAAAAGGGATATGTGTTCAAAGGAGAGAGGGGAATGTTGAAGGTGTTGAGAGGATCCATGGTAGTGATGAAAAGTATGAGGAAGAATGGTGTGTATGCCTTGAAACTTATTGTAGTGTCTAGATCAATGTCTACTATTGAGCAAACCGTCTTATCTAAGACTGAAATATGACATAGAATCCTAAGTCATGTAAGTGAAATAGGCATAGTTGATTTGAAAAAGCAAGACTTATTTGGTAGTGACAAAATTGAGAAGTTGGGATTTTGTGAACATTATGTCCAAGGAAAAGCTTGTAGACTTTGTTTTAACTTATGGCAATAAAGAATAAATGGAATTCTTGACTACATTCATATTGACCAAAGAGGACCATCTTCAACTCCATGATGCTCTGATTCTATATACTTCCTATCAATAGTAGATGATTACCCAAGGAAATTATAGATCTATGCTTAGAGGACCAAGGATGAAGCCTTTGAGAATTTCAAGAGTTGGAAGCATCTAGTTTAGAACCAAAGTGGTAAGATGGTAAAGAGGTTCAAAACTAATAATGGTCTTGAATTTTTCTCAAAATTGTTCAACACCTTTTCTAAGGAAAATGACATTGCAAGGCACCAGACAGTAGCAGGAACTCCTTAGCAGAATGACCTAGTTGAGAGGTTCAATACCCTTTTAGAAAGAGTGAGATGCAGGTTGTTGAATGTTGTAGTTCCAAAGGTGTTTTGGGCTGAAGCTACTACTATTGTTCCCTATCTAATCAATATATATTGCTCAACAATGCTGAAGATAAAGACTCCTAAAGAAATCGGGTCAGAGAATTCTCCTTGTTAGAAAAAGAGGTCGAGTTCAAGAGAGGTTGAATTGAAGTTTCAAAACTTATGAAAAGTTAGAATGAATTACTTGCAGAATTAATCAACTAAAGTGAATCTAGTAAAAATTGAACATATTAAAATCTTTGTTACAATAAGAATAAGTTAAATTGAAACTAAAAAATACAAAGAGAAAAAGAAAAAAAGATTACAGTGATAAATTTTATATTTATGTAATGAAGTTACTTACGAGTCACTTTTATCAATAAATCAACTTTGAGAGTGTTACTTATGTTACATATCATTATTATAATTAATTTTAAAAAATTATATTATTTCATTTTCAAAAACTAGAATCAAATTAGAAGCATTTAAAATAATAAAAATATTAAGAGATTACCATAATAATATTATAATGAAATAGCTCAAAATTTCAAACTCATTCAAAAGAAAAAAATTAATATAAAAAATACAAAATACAAAAATATTAACCTGATTCAATGAATTTTAAAATGTCTATGAAACATACAAACACATTAATAAAAACAAAAAAGTTGATCACATACATATTAAATATTAATAAAGACAAAAAGCTTGTTCAAGAGAGATAATATGATATAACATAGAAACACATTAATAAAGACAAAAAGAATTGATCACATACACATTAATAAAGACAAAAAAAATTGATGAAGAGAGATGATATTGTGTGTTACTTACCAATATTATCAGATATATTATAAATTTTAACAAAATTTTATTAAGTTAATATTTGCAAATAAAAAAAAAAGCTATTAAAGCTTTTTATCATGTGTGTTAGTTGAAAAAAAAATAACTTTTAATAGATTTTGGAAATTTCTCTTTCTTAAAAGAAATATAAAAAGCAAAAATAAATCATAAAAAGGAACTTAGATGCGTGGCAGATGTGATGTGAACCGTTGGATCCTCCAACCAAACGTCAGCATCACCAACTAAGAAGACTCGATTACTTCAGCATATATTATTGTGAATTATATTCTTCGAATAATTAACATATGTTTCCGAAAATTTCTTCGTAACTAATTTAAGGATAAAAAATAAAATATATTTTTATAAGTTAACATAAATTAAGAATTTAGAAAAACTATATCAAATAATTTTTACAAAATAATTTTAATTTAGAAAATGTAGTTTTTTTCTTATTTTTTATTCAACGTGTCTTCGATAAAAAAAATATCAATGTATGTGCTACGTATTTAAAAAAAAGTTATCAAAATACAAATAAAATGAATTTTTTTTACGGCGATAACTGTAAAAATAACATATTCTAAAGTAATTAAAAAAAATATTTCAGCTTTAATACAGTAGTGGCTTTTAATTCGGGTGGAAAAGGTCAAATTCAGAAGTTAGATGAATCAAATTAAGCAATTAAAACTTCTTTAATTGGTTCACTTATTTGATTATTTATTGAAGTTCTCCTTAAAATATTTTCAGTTTGTTAATATTGCATTTAATAAATATTTGTATATTGTAAAATAAGTAAAAATAATCCTGAACATGAAATTTAAGTGTAATTATAATTCTCAGTATAACTTATTTTTATTATTATTTCTATCACTTTTTTTATTTAAATTAATAGTTTTTTTTAAGTGACATAAAATAAAGAACAGTCATTAACTTTGATGAAAAAAATTATATTAGTTTATTTTTTTAGATAAGATGAAGTTGAAAATAAAATTAAAGAAAGTATCTTTATAATTTTTTAGTTTTTTTTTTCTTGTAAAAGCAGCAAGGACACTCAAATTGTGAATCTCCACCAACTTTGCCTTAAACTTTAATCATTAACCAGAAATTAAAAAGCTTTCTTTGAGAAGGCCTTAGTCAAGAAGGGTATGATGAAATTGTAGATCCCTTTCACTCACAGGAGAGATGTTTCCATCACTGGTCAATTCCAAAATTAAACAACATTTTAGAGATCAGGGGAAAATTCATATTCCAATTTCATTATGTATCATCAATTATAAAAGACCATTACATAACACCAATATGCAATCCACTAACCACACCAAAGAGTGATTAAATGATGTTCCTCATTCCATCATCTGTTACCCTTTAGCAAAAATAATCCATAAAAAGTACCCCTTTGTTTTAAAACTGTAAAAGATTTAACCTTTTTAAAAAACAAAAATACCAAGTTGAAATTCTCTTGTTTTTGTTACTTGCAACATATAAAATAACCTTATTTTTAAAAAAAAATATGTTGGCATGTGCTATTTATCATAATTATCAGGTGTGAAAAAAGTTTTAAACTAAGCATTTTGGATGGAGATTACAAGTTTCAATGATGTAGGTGGTCAGGATTTGAACTAGGTACACACAAAAATGGGCTTGAATTGATGGTAGTGGATTGCCAAAAGGGTTCCACAAATGCTCCTATATTTTGACTGTTATTGGCTACTGTTAAACCACAAGGTAGGAGGTGGTTTGTTTATCATAAATGCATAAACTTTGAAACAACTTATATAGATAGCACCAACCGCTTCACATAAAATTGAGTCACATTTCACCACAAGTCCTAAAGTCAAGGGGGTCATCTATCTCTGCTCTAATTTTGCAACTCAAAGGCAAAATGGTCTCAGGTTCTTCTCCCCCTTCCAAGGAAATGGTACTATACTGTTATCAATGTAGTTTAGTCAATATTTCTTGTGTAAACTACACTCTTTTATTATGTCAGTTTTTTTCTTGTTCTTGTTGCATTTTCTACACTTGTAGGAAGTTCAATCAGATCAGAAATGGGTGGAGAATGGCCCCTCTCGCAATGCCAAATGGTGGTACTCAACTTTTCACACTGTCACAGCCATGATTGGTGCTGGTGTTCTCAGCCTGCCCTATGCCATGGCTTATCTAGGATGGTAAATTGAACTTATGGCTTCAAGTCTTTGAGTTGCCACAAAGGTGGCAACTTGAGCAACATATATTACGTAACTGAGTTTCTTTTTCCTTATCTTTGAAGGGTGCCAGGGACCTTGATTTTGCTGCTAACTTGGTGCCTGACCTTAAACTCAATGTGGCAAATGATCCAACTCCATGAGTGTGTTCCGGGAACACGGTTTGATCGTTACATTGATCTTGGTAGACATGCTTTTGGACCAAAGTTAGGACCATGGATTGTGTTGCCCCAGCAACTGATTGTTCAAGTTGGGTGTGATATTGTTTATATGGTCACTGGAGGGAAGTGCCTGAAGAAGTTCATGGAGATTGCATGCACCAATTGCACTCAACTCAAGCAGTCTTACTGGATTGTCATCTTTGGTGGCATCCATTTCCTCTTGTCTCAGCTTCCCAATTTCAATTCTGTTGCAGGAGTTTCTTTAGCAGCTGCTGTGATGTCACTAAGGTACTTCTTGATTTCCACATCAGGAACCATTAGTAGCTTTAAATCAAGGCCAGTCTTTTGTATTGTTCAATATTTATCTTTCTGACTGATATGAAATGGATGTTTTGATACAAGGATCCATTTTGGCCTTAATAAATTTTGGGACCATTGAAAAAGCCACCCATGTCTTTACTTTTCTAGCAATAGCTTTCTATCATGATTACCAGTATTCAATATTTACCATTTTTGAGAGCTTGCTGAGCTGGCTTGGCATTTTGCACCCATGTAAGGAAGATTCCAGGGAAAAATAATGTTTGGATTCTTCCCTGGATAAGTTATCCATGTGAAAACTGGAAAGCATAAAAAGACCTGTCCCTGAAGCTCAGAATTTGATATGAAGCCTAAATATTTTGTAGAAAGATATCAGAAATTTACCCTTTTGGTTGTGCTTGTGAACAAGCAGAGCCACATGACTTTTAAAACTTGGCAGAGTCGGTTGACAGCATCGAACTTTCTGAAAAGATCTTTGCCACAACACATGGTTGGTTTAGTTCAAATAAAATATACTATTTTGACACTCATTGTTTTTGTGAATCCAGTTGCTTCTAATTAGGTTGTGTTGTTCGGTTCTCCAACAGTTTGTAATTTATATAATCTGTAATGGCTGACATAGTTTGGTCATTTCCAAGAAAAAAGGTTTTGGGACACACTTTTAACACTGGTTATTTTAGCAGTTAAGACTTAACTTAACTAGTTATTTTAACTAATAAGGTATATTTCTTAATTAGAATTCTACTGTTAGAGGGTTGTTTTCACAGGAAAATTTTGTTTTTAAAAGCAGTGGCTTACTCTTTTGGTGGTTTGATTTCAGCTATTCAACTATAGCTTGGGTGGCATGTGTGGGTCGAGGCCGTGTTGACAATGTTAGCTATGCATACAAGCAAACCAGTTCTACAGACTTAATGTTCAGAATATTCAATGCACTTGGTCAAATTTCATTTGCATTTGCTGGCCATGCAGTGACCCTTGAAATTCAGGCCACAATTCCATCAACCCCTGAGAAGCCCTCAAAGATACCAATGTGGAGAGGTGCTATTGGTGCATATTTCATCAATGCTATATGCTATTTCCCACTGGCACTAGTGGGATATTGGACCTTTGGAAGAGATGTTGAGGACAATGTGCTTATGGAATTTGACAAACCTGCATGGCTCATAGCCTCTGCTAACTTGATGGTGTTCATTCATGTTGTTGGTAGCTACCAGGTACAAACACCGCACAAGCATATGCTTAAACTATTCTAGTATATTACCTTATTAATGTCGAAACATTGGATTCCAGGTTTATGCTATGCCTGTTTTTGACTTGATCGAGAGGTTGATGGTCAGAAGATTTAACTTCCCTCCAGGATTATCTCTTAGACTTGTTGCTAGATCAGCTTTTGTTGGTGAGATTTTCGAAACCATCTACTTTAAAGGTTTAAGAACACAGTTATCTTCCACCTAAAATTCTTCATCTGAGTATTAAACATAACTAACACTCAGAAACTATGAAACTCGGACATTTCTCTTAAATTACGTGTCCATGTATGACACACCTATCAAATACCGACATTCGTGTATTACGTATCGGTAAAGTGTCCAATTCAAAAAATATTTGTTGGATTTCTGACAATTCTAACACGGTTCTAACACAATTTTCTAAAAACTCAAACTTATTGTATAAATTTTTATTATGATTATAAAAATAAGGAACAAATCATTTTTGAACCAACCATGAAAAACATCATTATGTTCTAAAAAAAATCTGAAACATACTTATGCACATAAATTTTTATTGTCGATTTATATAATTCATAATTATATAATATAAAATTTGTGTCTTAATGTCTTACATTTTAGAGATTATACATATCTCTTATATTTATAGAGATTATACATATCTCGGTGTCGTATCACGTCATATCTGTTACGTTAGTTCAGAACTCAAATCTGACACAGTTAAATAATCTCATATCAGATAATACCTATGCTAGGCGATTTTCAAAATCATTTATGCTGTCATGGCAAAGCTATTTTGATAATTGATATTTGTGTTAAATGTTGCAGCTTTTACATTATTCGTTGGGGTCACATTCCCTTTCTTTGGCGATCTTCTTGGGTTCTTTGGTGGCTTTGGTTTTGCTCCTACTTCATACTTTGTAAAACTCTCTTACCATCTCATTTCCTCATGCTTATATCAAACTACCAAATTTACAAGACTTAATTTAGAACAGAGAAAATTAATATTGGTGTGTCTGTTGTTCAGCTTCCTAGTGTAATGTGGTTGATCATCAAGAAGCCAAAGAGATTCACCATCAACTGGTTCATCAATTGGGTAATGATTAATTTATTTCAACATTTCTTAGAGAATGCAAAAATAGATTATCACAGTTCATTGTAGTTTTGTTTTGGCATTGACCCTCAATTTTTTGTGTTTCTCAGGGTTCAATATATGTTGGAGTATGCATTATGTTGGTATCTACTATTGGTGGCTTAAGGAATATTGTTGCTGATTCCTCTACTTATAAGTTTTACACCTAAAATATTTTATATTATTGAAAAAATATGTAAGCATAAGCACTTAATCTAGTTGATATTATACTTGAAGTTGGTGATTATCCTATTTATGGTGTCTGTGCTCCTTCAAGCAACAAGCCTAGTCTTCATTCTATCAGTTTATTCATTCTCTTATTGATAGCATAGATAGATTTTAATATAAAATTTACAATATCTGAATAAAGTGAATTAAGACTTGATGTGTGCAATACTTTTCTTTTTTTTTAATTTGCCCCATCACTATCAAAGAGGATACATGTGAATTTATAAAAAATATAATATTATGAAATGTCTTTATTTTATCGATGTGTGATTTTCAATACATGTTCTTACGTCGAAGACTATCAATTTGTGTGACACTATATATTTATGAATGTTTTGATAGAGATTTGATAGAAGATTTGATAGCGAGTAGTCTGATAAACTCAATAAACTCTTGCTGAGATAGGTTTTAAATAGTGTTGATATCATATTATGAAATGTTTTTATTTCTGGTTGATTTTTGGAACTGATGTATTATATATATAAAAGGACACAGTTTATTTTGTAACCTTTAGAAAAAAAATTAATAGCTCAAGACTTTCATTTGCAAATTGCATGGCTTTGAAAATAAGTAGTTTCCATGTATAAGATGATTTTCCTATCGCAACTGTTTACCCAAGATGATGATATTTTGTACAGTGAATAAACATTTTTTTATTGTCCTGAATTAATAGATAATTCATAATTTAATTTAAAAACGAATATTATTTATTCACAAATTTTGGAATATATATTGATTGCAGATTCAATTTTGCGAGCTTGTTAATAATAATTTTTTTCATAAAATAATTGTATTTCATTATAAAAGAGACATTATAAGAATTTGAATCAAAGTAATTGGCTAAAGTAATTGGCTACCAACACTTGTAGGACACGTATTCGTGAAGTGTCAAATTCAAAAAGTATTTGTTGGATTTCTGACAATTCTAGTACGATTCTAGCACAATTTTAAAAAGAAAAAATACATTAAATTTCTAAAAATTCAAACTTATTGTATAAATTTTTATTATGATTATAAAATTAAGAAACAAATATTTTTGAACAAGTAATGAAAAACATTTTTCTACTCTAAAAAATAATCTGGAACATACTTGTGCACATAAATCTTTATTGTCAATTTATATAATTCATAATTATATAATATATAGATCTCTGTCTCCGTGTCCTACATTTTAGATATTATACGTATCTTAGTATATGTGTCTGTAGCGTATCTGTGTTTGTGCTACATAGGCTAAAAGACACCTACTGCCACTCGTATAAATCAATACTTCGTAATTATTCTACTAATTAAATATTACAATTTAATTTATTATGTATTTACCCATACTCATATATTCAGAAATAATGTATATATTTTATAAAGAAGTTATTATCAACATATCAAATAATAACCATAAGATGATGCCCAATTTACCCTATTCATAACCCCCAACATTTTATATAATATCAATTGATTAGGGTTATCAGCCAAATTAATTGACAATCTTATAATAAATGGGTTATAAATACCAAATAATTAATTATTTAATAATATATACTTTGTAACAAATATTAACTACTCAATTATATTACAAAATGTTTATACTAAAAAGCCTATATTAAGATATCCCTGTGATTGGGAGAAAAATCAAATTTCAATATTTACTCTTACATTATTTTGTTAAAGCTATGTTTGCAAATATTTTTTCGACTTAAATATTGGAAATTCTTTGGAGGTGAATGTGATTGGATGACCTTTTATAGAGTTCTTCTCGTCAAAATTTACAACTCCACACAGAATCATCATTTGGCCAATAACTTATCATCAATACAATATCAATCATAATAAACCGGTTATATAATATGTAAAAAATAGATAAAACACAATAAGGAAAGTTGAAATTGTATTTTAAATATCTACTACAATTTTACTTATAGTGTCGTCTTGTTTGTATAATAGTTTTAAGATTTTTTTTTGAAAGATAAGGAAGAAAGAAATTATTCAAAATATTTATACAATTCGTTTGATAACATAGATGACATCCAATTCTTAATCAACTGATTGAGTTTTATTAAACATATTAATGCTACAAGATATAAATGAGTATTGTTTTGATTTGTGGCCACACTTAGCTAACCTATAGAATATTGTTTTGAAATGTAGTTACTCCTTGTTAACCTGTAAAGTATTCACTTTGGCTAAAAACTCAAATATTATTTTGGCTCATAGCCACTCCTCGCTGACCCCACGAGTATTGTTTAATAAAGAGTCACTCCTTGCTTAGACAAATAATATCTATTATGTGATAAAAAGATCATAAATTTTGCTCTCTAGAGAGGAGTAACATCTTTCGATGTTTACAATGTTATGTTCCCTCTACTAGTTTGCTAAATAAACTCAACAATGTTCTTACAAAGCAAAATCTTTGTTTACAATAAAACAGAGTGAATACTCGATCATCTACAGACAATCGTCTGATGGACTGTCTAGCAACACATAAAAATGTAAAGACAAGAATATAAATGACAGAAAAGTAAAGAGATAAAAAGAAAGTGTAATGTAAATGAAAAACAAAAGAAATGAAACAAATTTCAGTAAAATGTAACTATCAGACCGTTTAGCCTGCAATCACTTGCTAGACCGTTTAGTGGTTGTTTTGCAGAAAATGAAAAGAATTTTAATGAAAGAATTTAGACATAATTTATGATAAACTAATTGAGATATTCTTCTATAATTACAATTTAGTCATTGCCTTATAAAACTTCTTCTATGCATTTTGCTCAATTTGAGATACAAAGGCATAAGTACTCGGTTTCTAAAAGATGATCTAATCCTTATCCCATTATTTTTTCTCCAATTATATACTCCTTAAGATGTCACATATATATATATATAGTCATTGGTTTGTGATTGTGACTTTAGAGCATCATCAATCAATTGATTGTGATTCCTCTTATTTAGCATCATCTAAATCTCATCTAGCATCATTTAAAATTCTAATACGAAGAGGTGCAAAGTCATCTTCTAGATCTAATAATTTTCTATTATTTTATAAAATGTCACTAAATTTTACACATTTATAATTTTTTTTTTGTCAAAATGTTGTTACTATTTATCACTTAAAAATCAAACTTCCTAAGTTAATAATTAAGATTATAAATAAAATATTTATGAACTCTAAATAATGATATCAAAATATGATAGGTTATGTTTATTCTTCTCTATAATTCAGAGTTTGATCCATCAAAACTCTTATCAGGATTTTATTTTATGCATAACATACCGTTTTCACAACCTAAAAGTGTTTCTACAAATAATTTTCATAACACATTATTCTAGTAATCTCTCATGGAATCCTATTTTTCCTTCAACTAGCCATTTTATTGAGGTGTTTTTATTAACATTACATATCATAAAGTTGAAATCCACCTAATTGAAACAATGTTTTGATTCCTAAATTCTATTTATTTTTTTCGATAACAAGTGCAAAATCTTCTAATTTTTGCCATGTCGGGAACGAGTGCCAAAGATCGCGTACACGTGTCATTTTCTCGGGCCACCAATTTTCAATCCTAATTTTCCATTTTTTTTACTTTCTTCCTCCTCTTCGTTTATTTATTGTACTGAGAAAAACAACAAAACCCAGAGAAAAAAAAATAAAAAAATCAAAGAACTCAAACAAGGAAGAAGAGGAAAATGAAGAGTGCGATTTGTGGGAGAATTCTCTCTCCCAACCATGTTTTCAAACCAGGTTCATCTCTCTTTCTTCTCTCAGATTTCGATTTCCTTGGCACTTCGATCCTGTGGTTTCTTCAACTTTCTGATGTGTATGGTTTTCTTTCTTGCCAAATTTTTTTTTTTGAGTGTTTCGAGTTTCTGGGGCTCAAGGGAATTGGGGTTTGGTTATTACTTTGTGGGATTTTCATTTTCTTCTTTACCGTACAAAAAAAATCATTTTTCTGTTTGTTGAATCTGTTGACTAGTGTGAATGTTTTAGTAATTGGAAGTGTTTGTGAAGCTGGAATTCTTTGATAAAGGGATAAATCACACTCTTTAGGAATTGGGTTAGCATAGTGTGATTTATTTCATACCTCATGTTCTTCCCTTGCTAGAATTACGGTTGTGCTGACTATTTCTAGGAAATTTTGGTTGAACAGAGTAAACTTCTGTGCAAGATTGATTTTGACTTCCCCTGATGCACTGAAGCTGACCCGTGTGATTTTTTTAACAGTTGCACCTGCTAGAATGGAAAATATCATTGCTTTTGTTTATTCAGCCAGGTTATGAGTTATGAAGGCTTAGTGGTGACAATGTTATCCACTAGGACTAAAGATTTGTCACCTTGTGTTTTTGTCAATCGGAACTTTGAATTAGAACATATCATTAGAAGATAGTAAACATCATTACTTAAATTTGAGTGTTGGATATGTGAGTTCAAAAGAGAAAGTGACATTGATCAAATAGTGGATTTGATAGGGATTGAATTCTTTGGAAATTATTTAACGTTATTAAACTAGCCCTGCTTATTCTACACTGGTGTTAGTATGTTAGGTTTCAGTTCTCTCCCTGCCATCTTATATGTATTGATCATTGTCTGTAGGGAAAAATAAGAACACCCGCACTAACAACTATTAGCAGTAGTCTCCATGAACTACTTTCAATTACTAACAGCATTTTGTTTGTTAGTTTAAAAAAAATTGTTTATCATGCAATAATCATGTTTTCCTTACCTAATTCATTCATGTTGATCTTCACATCATTTTTAGGTGTGAAATATAAAATAGTTCCCTAAACATTGATCTTTTTATAAATTCAAATCTTATGATATGTTATTAGTGATAAATTGATTAATAGGAATTGTTAAATCTGCCTACAAGCTTGTTACCCGGTTGGCATCTGCTCAAGTCTTTTAAGATTTTGGTGTGATGATGAAGTCAGAACTTCAATTGTCCACCAGGCTGATTACCATTATTGCCAATCAAATACTTTCAGCTCATAAGCAGTTAACTTATAAATTCTTAGATCCAAGCGAAATTATTCTTAGGTACATTTTGCAAAATTTGAGAGAATAGTTGGAATATTTAGAAGTTCATGGCGGGTACTCACATGCATAGTTTAAGACTTAACGGGTGTATACCTGCACTTTTTTTCAGAGTCTTTCTTTTCATTTCTTTTGCTAAATTCAATGCTTATGTTTAATGTGACTCCCTCCCTGTGTATGGAAGATCATGTACTTTTTCTTATTTAAGCATATTTTGGTGATGCCTTTAGAAATCTATGCCTAATAAATAATTAAGTCTGGAGAGCTTTTAATTTTCTTTCTGACTCATACTAAATCTCATTTGTTTCGCTATCTACTTTTTGATTGAAAAATTTTAGCATCCATGAAACCGTGTTGTATCCTATGTATATGGTTGAGTGCTTCAACTGTACATATTGAAGATTTGCATTACAGGGGACACACCTTCATTTTGTAAAGGACCATACTCCAATCTTTGCGTACCCATGGCCGTAGTGGCAACAGGACCGGGTAAAGGAGGAGGGTTGCTGGAAAAGCCAGTTATTGAAAGAGTCACCCCTGGCCGTGAGTCTGAATTTGATTTGAAGTAAGCAGGAGTTTTGTCTACTTATCTTCAAATTAAGATTTTCTAATTAAACAAATTTTGTTTGGGAACTTTGTTTTTCTGAATGTGATAAGAAGGGAAATTTCATTTCAATGAGTGAAAATACAAATAATTTAATATTTGAAGTTATTTTACCAATAAACAATGGGAAAGTGGAGATCATTTTTTCAAAGGGATCCCTTTTGTTAGTAATAAGGGATTCATTTCTCAAAGGAGTTATGTTGTCATTTTCATTAAAAGCTAGCCTAAAATGGGTGAAAGATCTTGTGTAAGAACCATGGTAATAGATTTGAATCAAACTAATATTTCCTCATTTTCTTCAAAATAATGCCATTTTGAAATATGAACAGATGTTTATACCTTAACCTGCTCCCTAACAAAAAGGAAGTAAGCAACCCATTATAGTGGCTTAGATGCTGAGTTGTTCATTCATGCTTTTTGCTGAATTTTCTGTGATATCTTGTATGGACATGTAACTATTTATTTCTTTGCAAAATAAAATGTAAGAAAGAATATATTTGATTCTGGTTTTTCTAAGATGTGCAGGAAATCACGGAAAACAGCACCACCATATCGTGTAATATTGCACAACGACAACTATAATAAACGGGAATATGTTGTTCAAGTACTGATGAAGGTCATCCCTGGAATGACCCTTGATAATGCAGTTAATATCATGCAAGAAGCACACCACAATGGGTTGTCAGTGGTGATCATCTGTGCACAATCTGATGCTGAAGATCATTGCATGCAGCTAAGAGGCAATGGGTTGCTCAGTTCGATTGAACCTGCAGATGGTGGCTGTTGATGAACAGTTTCACTTTAAATTTCCCTGAGTTTTATGTTATTGAAAGGTGAGATGGAACTATTAGCAGGTGTACATAAGTTCCCATCTTGAAGGCTTAGAGAAACCAGAAAAGAAAAAAGACGTCTTGTGTAAAACTTGGCCTCATGATTAAGATGACCGAACCTATGATTAAGACATGTGATAGTTGTGATTTTGAATAAAGATTGGCACAACATATGAAAACTAATAGCTGATGAATGATTGGTGTATATGTGAAAAAACATATAGATTTAGATACTAATGTTAGTTTTTTGTTTAACACAGCCTTGTCATGTTACTTGCTAATAATAGGATCTAAATATGTTATTTATAGGAATGAATCAAATAATTCAGAAACCTTGGTGATTTTTAAAATCATGGGTTTTAAGCAATACTGTAGCATATCCCTTGACGTAGGACTATACTATTTTTTGCAACGTTAGTTGTTTGACTATGAGTGATAATCATGCTAGAATTTGTACTCATACTTTTAATGATTCAAACATAACCTCAAGGTCAAAGAAAATTAAATTGTTCTATTCTTACCAAAGAAACTGTCATTTCTTTTCTAGTGGATAGTGATATGAATAAGGTCTGTTGCTAGTTAATGTTTGTCAAACATGTTTGTTTAATTAAAAAACAAAATTAAGGTTGAATGGTTTATTTTGAAGAGTTAACCTCAAGCTTTTCTAGCTCAACACTAATGAATTGTTAATAGTCTGTTTAGAGTTAAAATTTAAAGGTTAAATTACTTGTTTAGTTCTTTTATTTATGGTTTAATTAGTACTGTTTTTTTCCTTTGATTATTTTTGAACTTCAATTTAGTTCATTTATTTTTAAATGGTTCAGTTTCATCCCTTAATTCTCTGTAATTAAGCTGACACTACTGTACTTTCAAAACATTTAAAAATAGAGATCAAATTGAACTTCATAAATAAATAAATAAAAACAAAAAGTTAATCTATAATATTTATATATTATAATCTTTTTAAAACATTATAAAGTCAAACAATAAAAGATAATTATTGTCATGCAATACCTTTGTGTTCATTTCAGATGGATTGTGATTTGTTAAGATCTTTGTTACCTTCATAGATTCTTGAGCAATTTTTTCTCTCATAAAATGTAGTGTTACATTAATGTGTTTTGTTCTCTCTCATACTAAATTTGGTTCTTTGACAATTGTATAACACTATTATTGTCATAGTGAACAGTTATTAGTCTAGCACCTTCAGTTCCTTAGTTGAACCCTTGAGCTACAAGACTTCTTTTATAGCTTTTGTCATGTCAATATAATGTATTTCAGCGGTTGACAAAGCTACTACCTTCTGGAGACTGGCCTTCCAACTTATGACAATATCATAAGCATTAAATACATAATTAGTGAGAAATTTTCTAGTGTTTGAACACCCAACAAAGTCTGAGTTTACAAACCCTTTTATGGGAACATCTTCGACAACTCGTCTAACTCCACTATAAATCAAGACTTTTCTAAGTGATTTCTTTAAGTATCGAAGGATCCACTTAAGAGCTTGTCATGAGCTCTCCCAAGATTAGACATAAACCTACTAACAAAACCCAAGCATAAGTTATGTTAGGGAGCAGGCAAACTATTGCACACATTATTGAATCAACCAAATATGCATATGGAATATCATTCGTATAATGTTGTTCCTTAATCGTCTTAGGAGACAATTTATCACTCAACTTGTAGTTGGAAACAAGAGGTGTGGGAACAAGTTTCAAGTTTTTCATGCCCAACTTGTCAAGGATTTTTCTAAGATAGATCTCCTCGGACAAATATAGACTCTTCAACTCACATCGTCTAGAGATCCCAATCCCCAATATCTTCCTACGATGCAATCTTTTCCTTTTCGATCATGGATTTGTCAAACTTGGAGTCACCTTCCAAAGCTTCAAGAAAACCTTGTTGAACCAAAATCTTTAACCACCATAGATTGAAACCATTTAAGCCAGTGCATTTCTTAACCTCATATGGTAGAGTTTCTTCGTTCCACGTTCAACGCACCCGTTTGTAGAGCACAAACACAATTCATTGATCCATAAAACCCTAAAATGTAACACGAAAATGGAGGAAAAACTACATTTTCAAAAAGAAGAGTGTAAAACGGGGTAGAACATAGTATCAAGAATCACACACAAAACAAGTTAATGTGATTAGAATGAAAACTCGTCTACATTTTCAAACAAAAATTCACTACAAATAATATATGAGATTACAACACTAAGTTTCTTTCAAGTTTCATAGTGAACTCTCAACTCTCACGCTAAAAAAATAACCGTCAATTTTAAGTTCATATGTACAAGGAAAAATTGTCTTACAACTTCCAACTAAGGACGTTTCTCATAAGAACTAACCACGTATACACTAATTTAGTTACAATAAACATGAGATGCCAACAATTACTGAGAAGTTTCGTAAAAAGACAAATGATCCAAGTTTTAATCATTAGGTCTTTTATAGACGAAAACTAACTCATCACAAGATTTTGATACTCATCAGATAATGATGAACTATTAAACGATTTGAGACCAGTAAACAATGACAAACTAATAGACAATATAACACTTCTAGACAATATATGAAACTTGAATTTAGATCTTATTTCAACCAAATCTTCAAAATTTGAATTCATGATATTTTTTATTTGAATGCTGAATTCGAATCCATTCCATCATGGATTCCATTACTCTAATCAAATTTTTATTAAATTATAACAATTAGAAAATTACTATAGTGTGAAAATTTATATAGGTTTAGCTTCTTCTATTGAAATAAGATGAAGTTTATATTTTTCAATCTTTTATGAGAGAATCCAAATTTTAGTTTAAATTGGCCCAATTCATGGACTGATAAAGAATCTGTGGCTTGGGAGACAGTTACATCGACCGGGCACAATTTTGAAAGCAAAAGTACTACAACTAACTGCAAGTCAATGTATGACTATGTCGTACTTATTATGGTGGGCTCTGCAGACCGAATCAAAAGTTGGCTAACCCAAGTTCTAACCCTAAACATAAAATTAACATGTAAAATCTAATACTAATATTTGTTTTTGTTAACTAAATCACACACTGACCCCATCACTTTTTACTTTTAAGAATTAGCAAATAAAGGCTAAAGTAATTAGTCATGATAGCAATTACATGACCTCACACTCTACCCACTTTTTGTCCCACAAATTTTCAACATCATCAAGTGCCCTAAGTTGGTCCCATTTTCTAATCATCATTCTTACATGCGCTGTCTTCTAATATCTATGAATTAGGTCAACCCTTAGAAGGACAATTTTTAAAATAGTTATTATTTATTAACAAAATTAGATATATATATACAATGTTTGATAAACAGTATGAAAAAAAAATACTTTATAGAAAGTATTAATAAATATCACAAATTTGTTTAAAACATAGTTTATGTTAATGAGTAGGTGTAGGAAGTAAAAGATAGCATTTGACCACTAATGGCGCTTATCCCAATAATAACACCTACACCTAAGTATCGTAATCAAGCACCGATAAAGTTAGCTAGAACCCTGGTCACAACCACCTTTCGGCTTTCCCAAGACCAAAAACCAGAAACAAGAAAAAGAAACACTAATTATGAAGGAATAAAATAAACAAAACATTGCCAAAAGCACAAAGCTTATGCTACTATCTCCTTGTTAAACAATATGCAAAAATCCAATGCCAAAACCAAGCTTTCTCAAATCATTCAAATCTTCTCCTAATTTTCACTTCATTTTGTTAATCCAATAATCTTTACGTGAATCCTTTTCATCCCAAAATAAAAACCCCTATTCACTCCCAAACCTTCACATTACACATTCTTTCTTTCGTTCCAATGGGACCTCTCATTTGCCTCTTCCCACTTTTGCTTCTGCTGTGCTTATCTCCGTTAGCACTCTCTCGAACCGCACCGCACACTCCCAAAACGACACTCCTAGACGTCGTTTCCTCCCTTCAAAACGCCCACAATGCCGTCGTTTCACCCCATTACCACCCTCTTCAACGACAAGAAGAAACTTCTCTTCTGTCGTCGTTTTCTGTTCAACTGCATTCCCGTGCCTCCATTCAGAAACCCTCTCACAGTGACTATAAATCGTTAACCCTATCGCGACTCGCGCGCGACTCAGCCCGAGTCAGGGCCCTGCAAACTCGTTTAGATCTTGCTCTTAATCGCGTCTCGAACTCGGATCTCCACCCGGCCGAGTCACGCTCCGAGTTCGAAGCCAATGCGCTCCAGGGCCCAATCGTGTCGGGAACGAGTCAGGGAAGCGGCGAGTATTTCCTCCGAGTTGGAATTGGAAAGCCTCCCAGTCAAGCCTACGTGGTTCTCGACACTGGAAGTGACGTCAGTTGGATCCAATGCGAGCCATGCTCCGAATGCTACCAACAATCCGACCCCATTTTTGACCCGCTTTCGTCCTCCTCCTATGCGCCTATCCACTGCGACGCTCCGCAGTGTAAATCCCTCGACCTCTCCGAGTGCCGCAACGGAACCTGTCTCTATGAAGTTTCCTACGGCGACGGATCTTACACCGTCGGCGAGTTCGCCACGGAGACCGTCACTCTCGGCGCGTCGGCAGTCTCCGGCGTCGCCATCGGCTGCGGCCACAACAACGAAGGACTATTCGTCGGCGCTGCTGGTCTGCTCGGTCTAGGCGGCGGAAAGCTCTCGTTCCCCGCGCAGGTCAATGCGTCGTCGTTTTCGTACTGCCTCGTGGACCGTGACTCCGACGCCGTTTCAACACTTGAGTTCGACTCGCCGATGCCGCGCAACGCCGTCTCCGCGCCGCTGATGCGGAACCCCGAGTTGGACACGTTCTATTACCTTGGCTTGAAAGGAATCAGCGTCGGCGGCGAGACTCTCCAGGTACCTGAGTCGAGCTTCGCGGTCGACGCCACCGGAGGAGGCGGCATCATTGTCGATTCCGGCACCGCCGTGACACGGCTACGGAGCGAGGTGTACGACGCGCTCCGCGACGCATTTGTGAGGGGGACGAAGGGGTTGCCGAAGGCGAACGGCGTGTCGTTGTTCGACACGTGCTACGACTTGTCGTCGAGGAACAGTGTGGACGTGCCGACAGTGTCGCTTCATTTTCCTGAGGGGAGGGAGTTACCGTTACCGGCGAAGAATTACCTGATACCGGTTGACTCGGTGGGGACGTTTTGCTTCGCGTTTGCGCCAACGACGTCGTCGTTGTCTATCATTGGAAATGTGCAGCAACAAGGGACACGTGTCAGTTTCGATATCGGTAACTCGCTCGTTGGATTCTCTGCCAATAGCTGCTAGTGAAAAGGGTGGGTGAGTTAGCTTCGTAGGCGTATAGCAGGAGAATCTCGTGCTTATTTTTATTTTTATTTGTATTTAATTTAATTTAATTTTACTAATATTTGTCTTTTTTTTTAATTTGTTACGGTGGGTAAGGGTAATTGGGTAAAAAGCCTTTTTATTATTCAATTGTAACGTGTGGGCCCATTCGGATAAGGTACAGTGTAAGTTGGGCCAGCTGAATGGGCTAAAATGTAGAGTGAGTGAGTGAGGAAGTGGTGCTTATGAAATGGTAAGGGGTTGCCAAAAAGTTCAGAGTTAGACAAGGAACATTTCCTGATAATTACTTTTAAAACACGATTTACAAATTAAACCATAATTATGGTTTCAAATGCATTTTTTTATGCAAAATGTATTTCAAATACATATCTATATTCAGAATTTTTTTTATAATTTTATATTGTTTTAAATTGCTCCTGAAAGATAAAAAGAATCTCATATGATGGTAATTGGAGTGCTATTATTAATGCGGGACTTTTTCTTCCTGCACCCCACAATTTTAAAATAATCATTTTACCCTTCTTTAAAGTGTCTTCTGAAATATTTGTTTTAAAAAAATTTCATAACACGTTTTTTCGAATCCATAAAATACATTTTGGAACATGATTTTTGCAACACGACTTGGAATAGGTTTTTGGAACAATCTTTTGATGAAATGTGTTTCAACAGCAGCGATAGTGTTGACGTTGGCAGCAGTGGGGTGAGTGATGGGGTGTAGTGAGACAAAAGCAGATGAAGGCAATTCGGTCATTTCACCAAATTGTGGGGTGCAGGTTGAAAAATGGTGACTGCAGGAAGCAAAAGCCTTAATGATGAGATGTGAGATAGAGAGATATCCCACTTGAATCTTACAGTATCTTTTATCACCATTACACGAACACTTTTGATTTATCTAGTACAAAAGTAACACATTGATATAACACGGACACAAAGATATGTATAATCTCCACAATATAGGATAAAGAGACATAGATTTATATATTATATAATTATAAATTATATAAATTAACAATAAAGATGTATTTGTATAAGTATGTTTCAGTTTTGTTTGTAGTAGAAAAATATTTTTCATGGTTGGTTTCAAAAGGGGTTGTTCTTTACTTTTATAATCATAATAAAAATTTATACAATAAATTTAAGTTTTTAAAAAATTAATATATTTTTCTTTTATAAAATTATGTTACAATTGGGTTAGAATTGTTAGAAATCCAACAAATATTTTTTTGAATTTGACACTTCACTGATATGTGTTCTACAAGTATTGTTGTCCGAACCTGATAGCTTTTGACAATTCTAGTTAAGATTAAATAAATAAAAAAAAATCCTCCCATGAAAGAAAAAAATAAATACAAAAGTTAATTAGTATAACCTATGATCTCCAAGTCATTTATTTAGTAAAATAACTCTAATAAGTATTTTTTTTAATCTTGTATATAGTTTATATCAATGTTTTAAAATAATTTATAATTTTTCCAAATTGATTGCTCAATGTGATATCTTTTGTATTAAGCTGTGTGTTTTAATAAATAATAATTACAACTGTTTTAAACCATTAGAATAGAAGATGATGTTTTGATGCATATTTTCAAACCATAAAAACATATTTTTAATAAATTAAAATCACTTTTACCTTATTTTAATGAATTAAAATATTTCTTTAATGGATTAAAATAGTGAAATTATTAGACTTAAAAACGTTTTAAGTGATTTTAATCAATTAATTCATGTTTTACTATATTAAAATGTTCTTTCTTATCAACTTAGCAAATCCAATAATATTTTAATAAATTAAAATATGTTTTTCATACATTAAAACAAAACTTAATATTTAAAAGAATGTTAAAACACTTCCAAATAAATTAACTACATAACAAACGCAAGACCAAGAACTAAAAACCACTTACAACAACCATAAATTATAACTCAAACCCAAAATCTGAAATCAAATACATGATCAACATCTTTAATACTTGCATCATCAACTTAATACATTATGATTCAAAACATCAAATTTTTAAACTTTCAAAATTTTATATTAACAAATACTAATTAAGTTGAATTGTAACCTAAAAACAAAAGAATGTAAATATGTTTATTTTATTCACTAGGAGTAAAAACGAGGTGGGAGAGGCCACAAAAGACTAATTTTATTTTATTTTTCATTTTATTACATATATATTAAAAACATATTTAATTATATAAATATTTTATTAATTGATTATTAATTAATTTTTTTAACAAAATAAATTAAAATATTATTACCTTTACATGTTAAATTATTTATTTATTAATAATTTATAAAAAAATTATTTTTTACTTACATTATTAATAATTATATTTCATAATTATTATATATAATTATAGAGTGCTATGTTAAATCTAACAATTAGTAAAAAAAAATTAAAACATTGAATTTTGAAAAAGTATGAAATTTAAAGCTTTCACATTTGAAATTGGGTAGATTGATCCATTTTGTTATATTGATATCCATTATTACACCGACAAAGGTTTCAGATTTACTTTACAATAATGAGTACTCATACTATCACCATGCCACTGCCAACCCATTAACTTCACAACACCTTCTACGCATGCCACTGCTACAATCATGGCGCGTGGCACCTTCCACAAACCTTTTCTCTCTCTCAACACTCAATTTTCCAACCCCATCTTTCTCTATTAGCCGTTGAGAGTGTTTCAGTTTGGATTTACCCTCCATTTTCACAACATTCCCTGTTCAACTCTCTTCTCTCCTCACTGTTTTTAACTATTATTTTTTGTTCAGTGCCCCCATTTAAACCTTTGGCCTTTCACCGTTATCATGATCCATTAACCAAATTGATGCATCTCTTTCCCTCTCTACAACAAGCTGCCATGTTTATTCTTCTCTCACAATGGTGGACTCTCCCTCATTCTCTTCCAATTCTTCCACCACCAGCTATTAGGTACCTTTTTCACACTATACTCTCTATATTTCTTCAATTTCAATCACCATTTTCAGTTTTTTTTCCATTGATCTTGCTGCCTCAATTACTCCTCACTGGAAAACCCAGAAAACAAAACTGAAAATCACTTCTTTCTTTTCCTGATTACTACCTTTGAGGCAAAAACTAGTCCATAAGGGCATAAAGTTTTCCTTTTTAATCATGGTTTAAAAGATTTTCTTTCTGGGTCTATGAGATTGTGGGGAAAATATTTTCTTTTTTTCATAATTTTTATTGATTTTGCTTACCCCAGATGAACAAAATAAATAAAAACGTGGGCTTTTACCTGTTTACTCTCTATGTGGCATAGTTTTTTTTTTTTTTTTTTTTTTTTTT
>Ga0123342_1000311_pt1 | contig 72592 bp, 52 predicted proteins | sample Turbeawhitnodule_FD_89960 | JGI IMG/M metagenome (GOLD analysis project Ga0123342, IMG submission 89960) | Root nodule microbial communities of legume samples collected from Mexico - Turtle bean Mexico white nodule | ecosystem: Host-associated > Plants > Roots > Nodule | place: Mexico: Nepantla... | reverse complement strand
AGGAACTTAATTGGATGAAGACTTGAAGGAGATGGACACGCCACTTGGAGATGATGATCCAAGATGAGTGCTAGTTGCCGCCACTTGAAGCCCTCCAAAGCTCACAAGATAAGACTTAGTGAATGAGATCAAATCTCTCACAATTCTCTCTCAATTTGAGTAGAGTTTCCTTTCTTCAATTTCTAAATTATGAATTTACAAAAGCATGGTCTCTCCATTTATAGTAGAAGAGGGTTGAAAATGAAAAGACACAATTCAAAAACTAGACTATTCAAAACTGGAGCCAAAACAAGTCACATGAGAAGTGTGACTTGCTTTCCTACTTTGGCACCTCCTAAAACTATATCTACACCTACTCTTTTATATCACATGGAAGGTGTGACTTTGTTTTGTACATTAGCACCCCTTATTTAATATCTACACCTTCCTTTTAAAGTTCTACTAAAAACTACACAAAGGTAATTACAAAAAGAGACATTCATTGATGCTCATTTATTAATATTTGGCCTTGCTCCTCATGGGTTGGGCTTGAACTTCTTGGTTTTGACCTTCTTGGGCTTGGGCCTTATCTTTTGACATATGTTTTGGCTTTTGTCCATTCCTCCTATTAATAGCATCTTTTTTATTCTCATCAACGTCCGACCAATACACATTTTAGTTTATTGTATTATATAAAAATTCTAAAAGAAATCATATTAAATATTTATTATTATTTAATTTTTAATTTCTCAATTCCTTCTATTTTTTTCAAAACTTTTCAAAAAAACATAAAAAAGTAAAGTTAGAATTGGATGTTCAGAAAGTACAATTCCCAATGATTTTTTTTAACATAATTGACTCTATTAATAGATTAAAATATACGTTATAATTTAGCTTCTTTGTTCTGGTCATAAATATTAAACAGAACAGGTATATTTAGGTAATTAAAGTGTGATGGGGTTTATTTCAATAATTTAAAAAAAAAATGAGTCATACGTTATCTTTGAAAAAATCTTTGAAAGAAGACAAGAATGGAAAAAGGTTTATGAAGATGAAGTACTAAATAGTTTGACCTGAACTCATCGTAACGTGTGCCAACGTTTGCTTTGAATGTTCAGTATACTTCAAATATTATTATTAATTAGATTTGGGCTATATAAATGCATGTGGATCTTCCATGAGATCCATCACTATCGAAAGCTAAACACTGTCAAACCAAATAAAGAAAATGAAAACCTGTTTTTTCTCACTCCTTGTGCTTGTTATGCTCATTTCTTCTGGTAAGCACTAATTTAAGTTTTAGTGTTTTGTGTGTGATGAAGGAATTTTGAGAAGATTAATTATGTTTTGTATGTAATTGGTGATTGGTGATGTGGTTGTGTAGGAAATGAAGTGAAATCAGTGGTGGAACCTAATTGTGTAGTACAAGGCATTTCTCAACACTGTGAACCTTTCAATAATCCTTGTGGCTGGGTTTGCAGATCACATTTCAAATCAGAGAAAGCGGTGGGAGTTTGTAGCGATCAGTACCATACATGTGTTTGCTATCTATGTTAAATTCACTTTTAGCTTCTTATACTTTTACACTTCTTATTCAATCCATGTGTAATGTGTAAGAGGATGAAGTGAATTTATACATAAAAGATGAATAAAAACACACCATTTTGTTTTATTAAGTGTAGCCTAACACTCTCCCTCCACGCCGAGACTAACAGCTCGTGTGTGGGACAATATATTATGAGTGGTCCGATAACGGCCCAATAGCGGGTGATACGATAAGTCCAACAAACACTCGTTACGATAAACTTTAAATGACTCTGATACCATATTACAAAATGGACTTTAAGCCTAACTCAACCCCATAAAACTCTCGAGGTGAGGTTTCCACCCACTTATATATAAAGAAATATTCTCATATCTAATCCATGTGAAATCTCCTTCTCTTTTTGTCATCAATACCTTTTTCAAATAAAAGAAAATATCAAGTTTGATTTAATGCTCTATAAAATAGGACCAATCAAATTTCATGTTTTTTTAGCAAAAGAAAATTAAAAAGAATGGAAGTAAGCAGGTAAAAAAAGAAAAATATATATATATATATATAACTGAGAAATAAAATTGAAATCGATATTTTGATTAAAAATGTAAAAGAAAACTTGCATAAAACTAAAACATAAATAAAAAATAGTAATATATAATGAACTAATTAGTTATATATATATATATATATATAATTTATTATATGTACAGTTTTTATTTATTTTTACAAAAAACGTTCACAGTTCCAACATTTATTATCTTTCTTCCTTCTTTCTCAGTATTGTCATATTTTTAAAAATTGTATTTTATTTACAACCGTATTTTTAACTATATATATATATATATATATATATATATATAAATAGCTCAGGTAAACACATATTTTATTAAAATCAACAAAAGATATCATATTTTCTTATTTTTTGAGAAAAACCTTTAATCGCGGAATTATACTAAATTTTATGATATAGCATGTTGCCCTTGCTTTCTTAGTTTATAAGCTCTGGTTTTGTAAGCTCATACAATAATGGTTTGATATTATTTTTCCATGATAATATAATAAAAATAACATATTTTTAAAATCCAGACAAAAAGAATGAATATTTATTTGTGAAAACAGGTCAAAATATAAGGGAAAACTGAATTATATTTTACCATTTATCAAATATGAGTATTAAAACAAAAATTAAAGCAAGTTGAATCATGAACATTTAACAAAATACAACTACAGTATCAATTGGAAAGAAAAAAGAAATTTCACTCAAAGATGTTATACACACAAATCAAGTATTCAACTAGAAAAACAAGCATAAGACTTTAAGAGTATGGATTAATGTGTGAATTTTCCTAATCTTTTTCTCTAGCTTTTATATGTTTCAGCCTTTAGTATGTACTTTTTTTCTCATAATTTTCTTGCTATTTTCAAATCAAAAGGCTTTGAATTTCACTTTTTATACTCAATTTTGCAAACTATTTAAAACTTAGGTTCAAATTCTATTCCAAATAAGCTAGCAATTGTACTAGTCATGTGCAATAAAAATATTCAACTTAAAAATTGAAGGAAATGTACAAAAATGTCTTGGCCTACACCTAAAAACTAAGAAAATTGTACAAGTCATGTTCAGAACTTTGCTTATGAACTAAAAGCAAAGCAGGGTTCAAATCAAGAAGAAAACAACAAAACAATTATGTTTTATTTATGAACAAGTATTTGGAATAAATAAGACTTAAAAAACTTTAAATCATTCATAAATATAAAGCTAAGTAAAACTGACACAAAATCAGGAAAAAACATGTAATAGAGATTCTTAGAACATGGCATTGGTTCATGAAAAATGGAACTAGTATTAAAATCAATTAAAAATGAAATTTGACATGGATTACAAAAAGGAAATTAACTAACTTAAATACAAAGGATCTAATAACAAGACGAGAAACAAACACAAGGAAATAAAATGGAGGATTAATCTCATGTAGACCTCCAAGCCCGACTTCTATTACCAAAATGATGGAAGCATCTTCAAGCGGTAATGGAAGATGAGAAAATTCTTAAAATTAACAAATTTCTTGTAAGAAACCTGGTATTCCTCTCTTTAAGGAAGGATTCTTGAAGGATAAGAGGGGAAGATTACTCTCATGTTGACTCTCAAAGAACAAGAAAAATGCAAAATGCTCATCTACTAAGTTCAAAGTTGAGTAGTACAAGGGGATAAGTGGTCTTATTTATAGATGAATAAGCCCCTTGCTTTATATTGGGACTAAAAAAAGGTAAAAATGAGATTGCATAAAAGCAATTTGGACCACATATCTTCTCCATGCATGAGCGCCCAAAATTAGCCTATTTTAGGCTTATTCCATGGAATTAGAGACTTTCTAACTCCTAAGCTCTATCCTTCTCTTGATAAAATTTTGATTATGCTTCTTAGGGTTTTTATTTTACTTTTCAAGCTCAAACCACTGGTGTAGAAAAGGTGAGAAATGGTGATCATTTTAGCTGTAAAACGACAGCTTTATGACCGATGTTGTTTAGTGCATAGTCTTTTCTCCTCAAGCAAAGAAGGTGGTTATTTAGCCACCGTGTTAGATTCAAACAAAGAAGGCGACTATGCTAAAAGTCTTTGTTTTATACCTTTCCATAACTTGTATATATAATACATGCATGAGGTGTAAAGACCCCGAACAGCCTGCCCCATATTACCATCTCTAGATGCATACAAACACATAAGAAGAAAGCACAAAAAGGAAAGAAAACTTAGCAGCGTTTCATGTCCGAGGGATGGGTCCTCCCTCCAAGGTTTCTAACCTATATGCACCATTTCCAAGCACTTCAACTACACAAAACGGTCATGTCCACTTTGGAGACAACTAATTCTCTAACTAATAAGGATGAGCTTTCCGCATTACCAAGTCAACGACCTGGAACTGCCAAGGTCTGACCTTGGTTTTTTGTTTCAACTTGACTCTTCTTTTCAACGCTTCAGACTTAATACGTTCTTGCTCACAAATTTCACCTAGTAAGTCCAGATTTACTTTCCTCCCCTTGTTAGATTCTTCAACAACGAAATTATGAAACCAGGAAGAGCTCTCCTGAATCTTTACGGGGATCATAGCATTTGTCCCATACACCAAACTGAACGGTGTTTCTTTGGTGGTGGACTGGGGCGTGGTGTGATAAGCCCATAGAACTCGGGGAACCTCCTTTTCCCAGGTTCCCTTGGCTTTCTCTAACCTTCTCTTCAAGCCTCTGAGCAAGACCATGTTGGCTAATTCTACTTGGCCATTCGTTTGGGGGTGCTCCACTGAGGCGAATATTTGTTTTATTTTGAGCTCCGAGCATAGTGTTCCTAACTGGTGACTGGTGAATTATGTTCCATTATCTGATATTAGATGTCTGGGAACCCCAAAGCGGCATACTATGTACTTCCATACGAAATGTTGTACCTTGTGGGCGGTGATTTAGGCAACGGGCTCGGCTTCAATCCACTTGGTGAAGTACTCAATAGCTACCACAAGGTACTTCATCTAACGTACGACCAAAGGGAAAGGACCTAGGATGTCTATTCGCCAGGTATGGAATGACCATGGACTGTAAATTGACCGCAGCTCCTCTATTGGTGCATGATGCCAATCAACGTGTTTCTAGCACTGCTCACATCGCTGAGTGTACCTTCCACAGTCTTCTTTCATCGTCGGCCAATAGTATCCAGCTCGGATGACCTTCAACACTAGTGCTCGGCCTCCAACATGACTCCCACAGATGCCTTCGTGCAACTCGGTCATTACACGGGTGCACTAGTCCCCACTAATGCAAATGAGAGGGTGAGCATACCCATGACGAAACAGCTTGCCATCAATAAACGTGTACTTTCCAAAATTTCTTTTTATCACTTTTGCTTCTGCAGGCTCACTAGGAAGTAATCCATCAACTAGATAACGCTGGTAAGGAGTAATCCAGGTATCGGTCGTGCTGCCTTGGGAGATAGTCATCACCTCCTCCTCTAGCGCCTCGCATGCCACTACCCAGGGAACTTTTAGTGTTTCCCAGGTCAACGATCGGTAACTCCTTCCTCCCTGGGCACCTACCACCAAGACCTCCCTAGGCAGGTTCTCTTCCGCCATTCTAGGGACCTTCAAGGTTTCCTAGATCACCGACCTTTGACGATTTCCTTTCCCGAGCTGGCCATTTTGGCAAAGAGGTCGACTCGGGAATTCTACTCTCCCGGCACGTGCACGAGCTCAAACTCAATGAAGGCTTCTTTCAGCAACATGGCGTACTTGAGGTATGCAGCCAATTGCGGATCCTTGGCTTGATATATGCCTGTTACCTGCTCGGTAACAAGTAACGAGTCGCCTTTCACCAACAGGTTCTGAGCTCCCAACTCCTGGGATAACAGCATCCCAGCTATCAACACTTCATACTCGGCTTGATTGTTGATAGCTTTAAATGCGAACTTCAAAGACTGTTCGATCAGCAGACCACTAAGCTCTTCTAGGATAACCCCAGATCCACTGCCTTGCTGATTGGAAGAACCATCTACTGACAGTATCCACTGAAAACCAATGGGATTTGGGTGAGGGCCCCCAAACATCAACTCAACCATAAAATCAACATATACTTGTCCTTTAATCGGCCCTCTTGGCTCGTAATGGATGTCAAACTCAGACAACTCGACCGACCACCGTACCATACGCCCTGCTATGTCAGTTTCTGTAAAACCTTGCGGATAGGCAGATCAGTCATCACTATCACGGTGAAGCTATGAAAGTAGTGTCATAGCCTCCTAGTTGTGAACACTACTGCCAGTGCAGCTTTCTTGATCGCCTGGTAACACTCCTCAGACCCTTGTAGCACCTTGTTGACAAAGTAAATTGGCTTTTGAACGTGGTCGTGGTCCTGCACTATCACTGAGCTAATCGCCCGATCTGTGATGGAAAATACAGGCGGAGAGGGACCCCCGCCAATGGCTTACCCAGAACAGGAGGACTAGCCAAATACTCCTTCAACTGGACGAAGGCCTCCTCACAGTTGGAGGTCCACACAAAGAGATTATTGTTCTTTAAGCACTGGAAATACGGGTAACCCTTGTCTCCACTGGCCGATAGGAAACGAGACAAAGTTGTCATCCGTCCAGTCAACTGTTGGACTTCCTTGATAGTGGCATGGCTCTTCATTTCGATAATGGCGGCACACTTACCAGGGTTGGCTTCTATGCCTCTCTTAGTTAGCATGAACCCAAGGAACTTACCTGCCTCTACCCCGAACACACATTTTCAGGATTTAACTTCATGTTATACTTGCCTATGGTCGCAAACAGTTCCTCAAGGTCTTTCACATCCTTCTTCTCTCCTTGGATGTAACAACCATGTTGTCTACCTGTACATTTCGCCCAAGCATGGGGCGAGAATCTTGTCCATCAAACGCTGGTAAGTGGCACCAGCGTTTTTGAAGCCAAAGGGCATGACCTTGTAACAATAGTTGGCGAGCTCCGTCATGAAAGCAGTCTTACTTTCATCCTTGGGGTGCATCCGAATCTGATTGTACCCCGAGAATGCATCCAGGAATCTTAGTAGTCGACACCTTGAGGTGTTGTCCACCTAGGAGTCAATGCTCGGCAACAGGTATGAATCTTTTGGACATGCTTTGTTCAGTTTTGTGCAGTCGACGCACATTCTCCACTTGCCATTGTCCTTCTGAATCAGTACCACGTTCGCCAACCATTCAGGGTACTGGATCTCCCTGATATGGTCGGCGTTCAGCAGCTTCTAAGTCTCCGTTTTGATGATTAGGCGCCTTTCTTCATTAAATTTCCTCCTCTTTTGAATTACTAGTCGAACCCTGTTGTCCATAGTGAGCCTGTGGCATAGGAAATCAGGATCTATCCTAGGCATGTCAGCGGAGGACCACACGAACGCGTCCAGGTGCCTGGCTATCACCCCAGCTATTTGGTCTTACAACTCCTGGCCTAGCGAGGCACCGAGCTTGAACAACTTCCCTTTGATTTCCCGTTCTCGGACGTCACCAGCTGGTCTCGGCCGTTGTCTGTGGCCTAACTCGGTTTCCAAGACCTCAGCCACTTTTCCCTCATGAGAAATAGTGGCAGAGTTGTAACTCTTTATGTTCTTTAAGCTACTCTCATAATAGTTTTGAGCATCTTTCTAGTTGGATCTTATTGTAATCACCTTTCCCTCAACAAATGGTAGCTTCATTCTCATATGCTTCGTAGAAGTTACCGCTCCTAACTTGTTCAGCGAGAGCCTCCCTAACAGCGGGTTATAAGCAGAGGGAGTATTAACCACAACATACCTGATGACGATAGTCCTGGCCGCTTCCTCATCTGAAAAAGTCGTCCTTAAATCAATGTAGCCTCGAACCTCTATTTAGTCCCTTGCAAAACCAACTAGGCATCCGTCATGCGGCCTCATTTGATCGGGGGATAGCCGCAAGTTGAAAAACGTGGACCAGAACAGTACATCAGTCGAACTCCCTTGGTCAATAAGAGCCCGATGCACCTTTCTCCCTACCATAACAACAGATATCACTATTGGATCGTTGTCGTGAGGAACCACACCTACCAAGTCTGCCTTCGTGAAATAAAGGTCTGGATCTGGCATGTCATCGTGACATTTTGCCTCCAGTGACATCATTGTGCTTGTGTATCTTTTGCATTTGGTAGTCGTGCTACCTACTCCAGAAAACCCACCCGAGATCGTATTTAACTCGGCATGCACGGGGACCTTGTGCGCCTGGTCCCTTAGATCAACTTCCTCATGTGGTTCTCCTTGGTCGACTTCGAGATACTCTTTCAAGAAACCGTCCTTCAAAAGCTCGACCAACTGGTAGCCTAAAGCCATGCACCTCTCAATACCATGCCCGAATCCCTTGTGGAATTTGCACCAGATATCCTTTCTTCCTCCCAAATTTTTGTCAGCCTTTAGGGGGAATCTCATGCGGAACTTGGGACGGACTTCCTCCTCTTTGCCTCTTTCCTTGAATTCCCCTTTCCTGTAAGGGTGATGTCTAGCTTCTGCCTTCTTGCCAGTCGAGGTCTCATTAACCCTCATAGGCCGAGAAGCTTTGCTGGCTTCCTTCGATTTAGCCAGTCGGGAATGCGAACCATTGTTTGAAGCTACTATTGCTTCTTCGGCATTAATGTGGGTGACCGCTCTTCGTCTAATTTTGGAAAAAGATTATGCAGGGCTTCTGATAAGGGAATCGCAAAACGATTCTGGAGCGACCCCTTGCTCAAAGGCGGACACCATAACGTTCTCATCATGAGTTCGGAGTTTCACAGTGAGGGCCCAAAATCGGTTCAGATAATCCTTCTATGTCTCCCCTTCCCTCTGACGCACATTGAAGAGATCGTATAAGACTGGGGGCTTGACCCGGTTGGCATAAAACTGCTCCCAGAACAATTTGGTGAACTGTGCAAAGGAGGTAATATGGCCATCCGGGAGTCCACTGAACGATTGTATTGTTGTGCCCGTGAGGGTGTCCATGAACATCTTGCACCGTATTGCATCTGAACCACCCGAGATAATCATCTAGGTATTAAACACAGTGAGGTGACTTTCAGGGTCTTTCTACCCTTGTGAAAGTAATCTTGGGTGCCACATATTGCGCAGGCATTGGCTCATCCATAATAGCCTGTGCGAAAGGCTCGAGGCAGTCTCTCTCTGGCGAATTTGACTCTCGTTCTCTCGGGATACGTTGGTCTCTATGCAAATCCTCGTTGGTTTTGCGTAATTCGTCCCGTAATCTCTTATGCTCATGTCTGGACTGCTCGTTGGCTTTTTGGAGATTATTGATAGTCTCCATGAGCTGCTGCAATGTGGGAGCCTCACCTTCTTCTTGTCCCAATGGCACTTGCCTCGTATTCCTCATCTTCGTCTGTAAACTCAAACCAAAATGTAGATGGGATCAAGTTTTAGCGGGCCCCTTGGTGGGTGTCAAATGTTCTGGCTGGTTGATTTTAGGTTGAATACCCCCTTTTGTATCTACCTCTTCTGGAATCGAGTACGTGCCTCCTTGTCGCACCAGAATAAGGCTCTGTTGAGACAGAGGGCGCCCTACCTGTTGATTACACTCCGACGATCAAGTCAGCTAAGACTCACCAAAAGTAATCAGTTAAGAAAGTATCTCAAAAACAACGTACCTTTACCTGGAGACTTACTCTCCTTTTATTGTCGCACATGCAACATGCAACCATTTTCCCTAGAGATAAGCAAATCTTAATTGAAAATATACTAAGCACATTAATCTTTTATCTCTAACAGAAAAATCACCAGTCACGGGCACCAATGATCTTCAAAGTGCTATCCGCATGCTCACTTCTGTTACCAATGCATCTCCCTATCATATTAGGGATAACAATAACTAACCACGTGCAACAGATATGCAACAGAAACATGCACCAGAAAATATATTACCACATACTAACAACAAATATGCACAATAACAACAATATTATATTCACCGTCCCTAAACATATCTATAAGCAGGTGTATATATAAAATTACTTTGCATAATCGACCCTATCACGCGTTTTGGGCCTAGCCTGAAAAAATGGCCATCTGCACCGGTCTTACCCTGGTCCAACAACTGAGCTAACCTCCCACAGCACAAAAGAACCGAACATCCAAACGTTCTACCGAGAACCGAGTACTGGTTAGTACATATTAATATTTTCAATTTTAATCCTATAATCATTATTAATATTTTCAATTTTTATCAACAATTTTATAATATCAAATATATTTTTTAATAATAATTTCAATCAATCTTATCGTTTCAATATATTATTATTAAACATATTAAAAATTCCTTTCAAATCTTTTTGAACATAAAAAAAAATAATTATCATGATCATAGATAAAAAAGAATTAATAAACTTTTACTTCAAATTTTTTACACCACCAAAATAATATTTATTTTAATTAAACCACTGTATTTATTTTTTTATTCAAAAGTCCAAAATTATAGTTATATTTCCTTTTATCAAAATGTTATTTTTTATTTTTCAACAAACCACTAATAAAAAATTTAATTCAAAATTATATTATAAAACTAAAATTTATTTAACCTTAAATTTTTTTTATTTGCTTCTCTCTCTTAAAATAATTAACTTTATTCTGAATATTTTTAATTAATTATTTTCTTTTAGTTTTCTCTACTATTAATTTTTTTGTCTCCTTACCTCATTTCAATGGGATTTCCGAGCATATGTGAATGTCACCATAGTAGAAGGTTCTATTTGAAAAAATATAATGCCACCTGTTCATTTGGGGATTTTTTAAAAACATTCCGAGAAAAAATCGTAATTTGAAGGTTGAAAGCCTTTATTTAATTCTAAATAAAAAATTATGAACGTAAAAACATATTCAAAATTTCAGCCAAACAATCAATAATACCGATACGGGTCCCCGTCCCGCACGCTCCACTCGCGTGGTAATCCAACACTCACTGCACACACATTGAAAAAAGCCAAAGGCAAAAACCGAACAATAAATTCATGGCCACCACAATAAACAAATAAATAAACCCAACCACACCTCATTCATTTTCTTTCATAGCATTTAATAAACCATATTTTATTTCCATCAATTACTTTACTATATTTTATTTAATATTTTTACTCATTTCTCTCTCCCTTACCAATTGTACCTGCCAAGTACGCTTACCTGTACCTCCCAGACTTCTCGCATCATCACCTTTTCATTGTGTACACTCTTATTAGAATCCCCATCCCACCCTCCACCCATATATAAACACACTCTTCTATCCATCCTTAACCACTCCAACCACAACCTCAACCAACATCTTCCTCTGTTCCACCACTCACTCACACTACTCCTCTTCAACACTATTTCTACTTTTCTGATATGAAGCACTTGATCCGTCGCCTCTCGCGCGTCGCCGACTCCTCAAATTACACGCTCCTCCGCTCCGACTCCTCCTCCGACGACGCCAACTCGTCCAGGGGCTGCCGCCGGCGCCTCCGGGCGGAGTCGTTCCGCGCTTCCAAGATCCGACGCTCCTCCGCGGTGGTTCCGGAGGGGCACGTGCCGATCTACGTCGGCGACGAGATGGAGAGGTTCGTGGTGTGCGCTGAGCTCCTGAACCACCCCGTCTTCGTGAAACTACTCAACGAATCCGCGCAGGAATACGGCTACGAACAGAAAGGCGTGCTCCGGTTACCGTGCCGCGTCTTCGACTTTGAGCGCGTACTCCACGCGCTCCGCCTTGGCCTCGACGCGCCTGACGTCTCCGAGCTCGTTAGCTTCTCGCCGGAAGAATTCTCCTGAAAAAAAAAAATGAAAAAAACACGTAGCTCGTGAATTGGCCGGATCTTTTGCTGGTTTTGTTGCGCTGTAAATACACATTAGGAAATTGAGAAGAAAGAGGCACCGAAATTTAGGGTTTGTAATTTTTGTTTTCTTGGGTTCGGTTTCTTCTGGTTGTTGTTGCTCTGTCACTGTAAAGGCGAAGATATTTTTAACGCTGTTGTTTGCGACCGGAGAATGAGAATCATCACTTTTTGAAATTTCCGTTACTTTCATTCTTGGTCACTTTCTCAGTAAACAGACGGAAAAAGAAAATCTGTGACTTTTTATTTTTACGGTCAGGGATGTTAACCGCTCAGTCCTTTTTGCAGCGGTTTTAATTTCTTTCTAATTAAATTAAAATGGAAATGAATTAAATTTCTGTTTTAGTTAACTGTGGTTTAAGTGGGAGTCGGATGAAAATGTTCCTTGACCGAATTAGGACCTTGATCTTCCGTTATGTTATACAGTTAGTTATTACTGTGGGAAAATACGCATTGTCGTGTCTTTTAACTTCTTTTTTTAATAAATAATGAATAAAACTGTGGCGAATATAGGGTAAGATGAATCTCATTCTCCTTCCCCAGCTGAATAGCTAAGTTATTAAAAGGTAAATAGATTTTTTTTAAAACTAAAAGAGCAATGTGTATTTAACTTCTAATGTGTTAGAATGTACTGATTAACTTAATACACGAAACTAAATGTAACATCCAAACTAAATGTAATATCATGGCATTGTTTTTTTTCTTTTAATAAAAACTTTCATGTTAGACATCACTGCAACTTAACATCTTAACTAAACTGACACCTCAAATAATAAGAATCATTTGTCATCTCATGAAAAAAAGTATTATTAAAAGAATAAAATACAAAAATATGAGGAGACTATACAAAAACTCATATGTTAACAAAAACGATACATAGGTAGACTATACCTATTTAGGGGTGGCAATGCGGGCTGACCCACCCCACATAGGCCCACAAAAAGCGGTATGGGTTGGCCCGCCCCGCATAGAATCTGCGGGCTGATTTTTGTAGCCCGCCCCGCATAAGAAATATTTAAAATAATAATAATTTTTAAATAAAAATTTTGACGAGACATGCGTAGTAAGATGTTATTAAAATCTTCAGAATGTGAAATATGAGACTACATGAAGAAAATATGGAAGTGCAAAAAAAAAAGTTCTTCATTTAAAGTTATGCGAGTTATGCAGGTCAGCCCGCACTTGGCCCCTGCGGGTTGAAATAAGCAACCCGCCCCGTGTTTTTTTCAGCGAGCCGCGGGCCGACCCGCTCCACTTTGCTACCCCTACCTATTCATAAAGAATTCTAAGAACAAACTAGATGGAAACCTATTATACCAATGAAATGATTCTCTATGAATAAATCCTAAATTAGTCAACTTATCAGCACACACATTCTCTTCAGGACAAATATGAGTAACCCTAAACATGATTTTTTCATCATAATTAAGACAAATATTTCATCGATTACGAAGCATCCACAAAACATTAGTCATAGCAGTAAACGCAACACAAACCAAGGCAGAATCATATTCAATATGGTATTGGTTTCTTAAAGGGGTTAAATATGGTTTTGGTTCCTGTATTATAATACGAAGTTGGCTTTTGATTAAAATTTTACACCGTTTAGATATTTGTAGTATGAAAATAATTAAAATGAGTATTGCAAAATTATTGTTAAATTTTTCAAAGATCATTACTTCTAATGTGTTCCAATGTGTCGATGAATTGAAAACTCAAATTGAATCAATTTTACCTATAAAATGACTTATTCTAATTATTTTAACACTAAAATACATGAATGGTCTAAAGTTTGATCCAAATAGTAAATTTAATTTCAAGTTACAAGACGAAAAATATATTTAACATAAATATATATTTTAAAATATTTAAAAATTGATACAAAAACAATTATTTAGTTTTATTAAACATAAACATAATTAAATCAGAATTACAAAAACCTCTTTCACTCCTATTATTACCTTTCACAAATTCTGCATTACCTCTTAATAACTGTAGTTGATACCATCAGACTGGGACCAAATTATTGGCAGCAGTTCATGGTCGTAATTTGTTATTATAATTAAACGTATAAATCCAAACCAGCAACGATTTTAAAAGTTAAACAAGGATCTCAGCATGATTGGATTTATTCAATTAATCAAATTGGCAGCCATTTAAAGGTGAGTCCATTTACATAAAGTTCTAATATTTTTTTTTCTGGTAATAAGTTTTCACTCGTCAATCGGATAAAGACTAATCCTTAATATTAATACATTTATGTGATTTTAAATGGTCTATATATGCTAAGATCAAACACATATTTATAAGATGAATTATTTCTAATATGTGAATACACAAATCTATTGGATTTTCTAATAGTTTAAAGAAACTTTTATTTGGAGAAAAAAATTCATACAAATTTGTAGAAGAAAAAAATTACATTTTGTATTAATTAAAAGTTTATGTTATTTTATTGCTAGTTTTAATAAACCAAAAAGTTAATGTTATTTTATTTTTGGTAATAATAATATGTCCGTAGAGTAACGGAAAACTAAGAGGAAATAAAGAGGGTTAGAAAATGGGAAGGTTTGTTTGGATGCATTAAAGTGATGATTGAAGGTGGCAGGAGTGGCAGGTCTGCAATGTAATTGCCGTGATATTCGATGGTGTTTGAGAATCCAAATCCGGTCCACTAAGATTAGGTCAATTAAGGGTGTTTTTGTCATTTGGCAGTGTGTACCCTCTCTACATAAATCAACAATGGCATGCGGTCTTCTGCTTGGAAAAAAGGGTCTGCTACATGTTCCACTCTTCACCTATTAGTCAACAAATTCAAAATAAAGCAATGATGTAGACTTAAGAGAGTTTAAGGTTTAGGTCTCTCAAAAACTGCATAAACTATATTATTTTAATAATTATTACATCTATATTTCATTTTATTTATTATTCATTATAATCATATTAGTTTTTTATTTAAATATTTTTTAAGATAATCAATTTTGTTTAAATATTTAAAATATCAATTTTTACTTATAAAATACGTATGTTTATAAAAACTGAAAATAAGTTACTAAAAAACAGTTACAAATAATATTTTTTTATATCTTCAAAAGCGACTTTATTTTTTAGAATAATTTTACTATATTTCAGATAATGTCGCAAACATCTATTTTTTGTATAAATAACGTATTGTTGATAGAAAAAATAGCTGAAAAGTGAAATATTTTTTTTCTAAACCTTTATGAAACATACAAGGAAATTTTATATCATATTATAAAATTACCAAAATGAAAAATTAAGGGACATAATCCCATAAACTTGGTTAAAAAATTTATATTTATTGAAGTTTCAAGATTTGATTTGATGACTATATCTCCTAGAAGAATGTCTCTAGAAAATTTAATTATTTATATTATTTTTGTCTAAGGGAGGTAGTGGATTGGAAATGTTTGATTTTAATAATGCATAGTAGGGGTGACAAAGTGAATCAAGCCGTCCGACCCGTCCTAAATAATCCGTAGTTTGCGCGGATCAAGTGTGGGGTGGGGTGGGTTGGTCCACATAACTCGTATAACATTAAAAGGTATAAATGTTTTTCTGCACTCCCATATTTTCTTCATGTAGCCTCATATTTCAGATTTCGAAATTTTTAATAACATCTTACTACACATGTCTCATGAAAATAATATTATGAGACCATTTACCTAATGCATCTAAATGAAAACAAAAATTCAAAAAAATTTATTTAATTTTTTTTTAAAAAGAAAATATTTCTTATGCGGGATGGCCCGCAGACCCGTGGACCAAACCTTATGCGGGGCAGGCTAGAAAAACCAGCCCGCAAATTCTATGCGGGGCGGGCCAACCCAACCCACTTTTAGCGGGCCAAATGCGGAGCGGGTCTATGAGAGGTAGGCCAACCCACATTACCACCCCTAATGCATAGGGATAGCAAAGCGGGTTGGCCCACCCCGCATAGGCCGCTTGCACTTGACCCGTAAAATGCGGGTCGGGTAAGCCCGCCCCGCGTAATGAATGCGGGCTAGATTCTCTGCCCTACCCCGCATAAGGGTCAGCCCGCGGGTTTGCGGGTCAGCCCGCATTTGGATTTTTTTTCTTCTTTTTTTTAGAAATTCAATGGAAATGTTTTTTACCTTTTGCTCTTGAGAAATTGCCAAATTGAACCTATATATTTGTGACTATCAAACATCGATATTTTTTGTCTTCTATTTCAAACATAGTCAAACATCAATAATTCAATTAAAAGATAAAAATCAAATATCAATATTCTTCCATTTCAAAAATATTAAAAATAGTTAATTAAAAAACATTAAACATAAACATCACATCAATTAACATAGTTAATTCAAAAACGTTAATATTTTTTTTCAGTCCAAGTTATCACTGCCAAACCCAACCCAAGTCAACACACAACCTTTTTTTTTGCGGACTAACTGGCCAGCCCACCCCACTTTGTTACCCCTAACAATGCATGCTTTGAAATTAATTTAAACTGATTTTAATTGTTTTTAATGAAGGATGAATAATTTTAATAAGTTAAAAATAATATTTTAATAAACTGTTTATAAATGTGTGAAAACACATACTTAAACATTTCAATCGATTCAAATGAGATTTCAATTTGTTAAAATCTTCAAATCTTTATAAAAAAAGTTAGCTTGTGTTTTAATCTGTTAAAACACAAATCAATCAATTGAAATTTATTAATAAAAGGTGTGTTCAAGAGATATTAACATAATGTCTTTCAACTAATTGAATCTAAACCAATTAGATTATGGTTAAATACATTATTTTTTTTTAACAAAATGAAAATACAAAAATTCACAAGCTAAAAATACTTTATAATAGTTTTCTTTGTAAAAATTTCTGTAAGATCGAAATTCAAGCATCATTAAAAAACAATTCATAATAGAAATAAGCATGTTTTTTCTTATAATGGAGTTGTTGTCATAGTGGTTGTATTCAAGAGATTTTGTTCCAATATATGCTCTATAATTTGTTTTTTTTTGTTGTTTTATTGATAAGGTTTGTTAAGTCGCTAGACAATCTATAACTAGCTAGACGTTTTAGTACCCACTAGAGGATCTCGTAATACAAGAGTTTATAAGTTATGTTATGATTTATAATGAAGCTCACTTATGTACAAATAATAGAATATTTCGACAAACGATTCTATAACACATGGTTAAAATAGAAGATCTTAATAAATGATTTATTGATGCACTACATACCAAATGATTAAGAAGGAAGCGTTATCTTGAAAGCATCAGACAATCTGGTCTTTATCTCAGCACAAGATGATCTTAATAAGAAAGATGAACAAAAGTCACTCTAAATAAGAAAGATGAGCGAGACTTACTAGACGATCTCATAGTAAAAGATACATTAGACAATTTAGTATAATCACACCAACAACAAAGTCTTCATCTTAGTAATGGATAATCTCTAAGTACTTATATGTTATAAAGAGAACATTCAAAGTGAAAAACTTGACCAACTAGAAAGTCAAACTGTGAAGAAACATGACAGACAGTCTCATAGTAATAGAACATTACCAAACAATCTCGTCATACAATCTCAAAACTTATATAAAGGTAGATTCTTTCAAATCATGGGAAAAGATTAACAATACAATGCTCATGGACACATTGGACGATCACTAGAGCTTGCACGTGATAGATGATCACTTCTTCTTCTATGTCTATCATATCAAGGAGTGCTTATACTTAACTTTTACATGCCTAGATTACTTTTTGCACTGCGTGATTGTGTTTCAAATCTTAATTGTTGATATTAATTCATATAAAACACAATTTTCAAATAAGATTAATGATTGAATAAGTTTAGAAAGTTTTCATAATTGGAAATATAAAACAGAGCACATTGGAAATATGAAATATTATGTGCTTTAATATCTTTTGAATGTAAAATGTTTTCCTCGTTGATTATAAATTATTTTGAATAAAAATGTGCCTTAATGATAAGTTTAAGATTGTATTAAAAAGTTTTTAAACAAATAGTGTTTCAATTGGAAAGTTTTCGAAAAATAGAGTACATATATTTTCCATATTAAATGGTTTTTTAAAATATATTTTGGGAACGTATATATAGATTAAGGTGTAATTTGCTTCATAAAAAGCCCGTCTAGCTCAGTTGGTAGAGCGCAAGGCTCTTAACCTTGTGGTCGTGGGTTCGAGCCCCACGGTGGGCGTTTTTCATAATTTTTTTTTTATTTTTTTGCAAAGTTGTTCAATAGTTTTTTAAACAAAACTAGGTTAGAGGAGGTAATGTGGCTTATAAAGTTGATATTCATAAAGCATTGGACAACCTGAGATGCAATTTCTTATTGCTAGTTTTGAAACATTTTGGATCCCATCTTTCATTTGTTAGTTGAATTAGTACAATTCTTCGATCATCCATGTTTTCTATTAGGATAAATAAAAGTTTTGTGGACATTTTTTTCCTTATAGTAGAGGTGTGAGACAAGGTGATCTTTTATCTCCCTTCCTTTTCTGTCTTGCGGAGGAGGTTCCGAACAGAGGTATTTCTAAGCTTATGAATGATAAGAGCCCGTCTAGCTCAGTTGGTAGAGCGCAAGGCTCTTAACCTTTGCATATGGCTAGTCCTAAAGGTTATATCACTCATTCTCACATTTTATATGTTGATGATATAATTGTTTTCTAGGATGGATAATAAGTCTCTTAAAAATTTGAGTATTTTTCTTCAAACATATGGTGATTTTTCTTCAAACATATGGTGATTTTTCTAGTCAGTATGTTAAGAATTCTAGAAGTAGCTTTTCCACCATGGATAATTCTACAAGATTCATTACAAAAATTCAACGCCATATTTCTTGCCGTCATGGCCTTTTACCTTTTAATTATTTACGGGTGCCTATCTTTGTTGGTGCTCCCAAGCTCAAGTTTCTTTAAGCTTTGACTGATAAAATCAAATTGAAGCTTGCGTCTTGGAAAGGGAAATCTATTAGCATGATGTGTCAGACCCAATTGGTTAACATTGTGGTTATTGGTTTCCTTGATTATAGTTATAATGTGTACAAATGGTCTGCTTATATTTTTAAGCAAGTTGAGCAGTGGAGCAAAAATTTTATTTGGACTGGTGATATTATGAAGAAAGGCATGTCTACAGTTAATTGGGCTATTTCTTCTCCTTTTGAAAATTGAGCGTTGAAGATTAATAACCTCCAGTACGAAAATAATGCTTACCTTCTCAAGCTTACTTGGAACTTTACTTATAGTAATAAGCCTTGGTCTCTTCTCTTGAAAGCTAGAGTTCTTAAATCTAAGTACCAGCTCAAATTGGCTTATAGATCATCTTCTATTTGTCCTGGGATTAAATAGTTTTATGACACTATTCTTGAACATACCTCTTAGACTGTTGATACAAGTACTGCTATTAATTTCTAGAATGATAAATGGTGTTCTTCTACTTGTTTATCAAACATTGTAGGGGTACCTGATGGTTCTAGAACCCTGGTGACTATAGTTTCCCAATTATTGAATGGTAGTGATTTAATTATTCCCTTGACTTTACAACAGGGGAATAGTTTTTTTAGCATATCATGACTAGGCAGGAACACGATATTCCTAATTGGATTCTAAAAGACTCTGATCATTTCACTCTCAAATCTACTAGGAAATTTTTCTTGGACCCAGGAGTTCCTTGTGGTTGGGGTAAGATCATTTGATCTCAATATATTCCTCTTTCCAAAACTATGGAACTTTGGAAAGTTTTTCGTGGGCGACTTCCTACGGATCAACACATTCTGCACAAAGGTTTGCATATATGTTCTATTTGTACATTTTGTGAAAAGCAGGAAGAATCTATTCAACATTTACTTTTAGAATGTCCTAATGCATTGCATATTTGGAGCTGAGTTTGACAAATTTTTCTTAATTCTCATTTCTCTAATGTGGATGATCTACTTTCTTTTATTAAGAGTGATGACAGTACTTTCGTTAATTTGATTAAACTTGTTGTGATTACCTTCTCTATTTGGATGATATGGCGTATGAGAAATTATGTTAGATTTCAGATTAAAATTGATCTTTTCAGGGCCATTTTCACCATTAAGGATTTCACTTGCCTAGTGGGTAATTCGTCTTAAAGCTCTATGAGGAATGATATGTTTGACTTCAATGTGCTTAAGTTCTTTGATATTAATACTCATAGTGAAAAATCTCTTCATCCTCTTTCTGTTAGATGGGAGTTTCCTTCACTGGGTTGGGTTAAAATTAATATTGATGGTGCTGCTAAAGGTTGGTCTTGATGCTTATGGTGATATTTTCCGTGGGAGCATGGAGGAGTTTATTGGTGGTTTCTCTGCTTTCCTTGATATTCAGACTGCTTTGGTTGCTGAGTTTTATGGAGTTATACATGCCACTAAAGAAGCTAAAAAAATGGGTCTTACTAGTTTATAGCTTGAATGTGATTTTCCCTTGGTTTGTGCTGCACTTACTGTTAGGACTAAAGTTACTTGGATTCTTCGTAAAAGGTGAAATACTTGCCTTGATTACTTTGGGAAAATCAGGTTTAGGATTTGTCACATTTTTCGTGCAGACAATGCATGTACTGACAAGCTTGCTAACTTAAGGTTTATTCATAGAGAATAATTTCATTGGTATAATAGGCTTCCATTTAGTATTTCTTTTAATTCTTTATTAATAGGTATAAATTACCTTTTCTTAGGTTTTTTATATGGGTTTTGGTCTAGTCCCCCCATATTTGCTTGTTTTTCCTTTCTTTCTTTATTTTTCTTTTTTTTTAATAATACTTTTTTCATGTGGTGGTAGATGATAGAAGATATGGATAATTCAAAAATATTAGAAGATATTGTTTTAGTGATACTCATGATTTGTTATAATGATTATTTTGTTCACTAACACTTATAATGTTTCCATAAATATTTAAAGGAACATAAAGATGTGTATGAAGCTAATATATGAAGTTTCCTTGTGAGTTATGAAGTAGAAAATATCTGAAGTTTCCTTATGAGTTATGAAGTAGAAAAGCAATATTTGCACTAATGAAGATTAAAGTAATTTCAAGATATTAAGAACAAATATTTGCAAAGAGAAAGATATTTTGAAATTCAAAGAAATGGTATGATGCATTAAAGGCTTATATATGAACTTTCCTATTCGAGATTATATCATAAAGAAGATGATGAATATTATTGAAAAGAAAAAGATTCAAGTCAAGATCTATCAAAGCATCAACGTTCAAATTCATATAGATAAAGGAAGAATTTGAATATGTGTTAAAGGCGCACAAATTGCATAAAAGCAAATGTTTCTATATTGAGTGTCTACTACTTTGAAAAAGAAGAACGTGAAAACTGTAAAACTATCAAAACTAAAAAACAAAATAGAAATTAAAACTTTTGTTAATTGTTGTGTTAAAAACTGAATTATCTAAAGCCTATTTATAAACTTTAACTCAAGCTAAGCCACAGGTAAAGGAAGCTGAACTGGCTAGGGCCCAATTAAGTAAGTGAATTTACAAAAGTACCTTAAAACAAAATTTCTACTAAACTATACTACTGCTAAAACTCTAGCTTTTACTTCCCTTGAATCCTTCACTTCTTGTGTTCAATGTAGAGATGGCTGGCTCACCCCGCATATGGCTCGCAAAATGTGGGTCGAGTTGGCCTGCCCCGCATAGAATATGCAAGCTGATTTTACTAGCCTGCCCCACAAAAGGATTGGTTTGCAGGTCTGAGGGATAGTCTGCATAAGAAATATTTTTTTTAAAATTAATAAAAAATAATTTTTTATTTAGACATTAGGTAAATGGTCTCACAGTATTATTCTCACGATACGTAATAAGAAGTGAGTAAAATTTTTGGAATGTGAAATATGAGACTGCATGAAGAAAATATGGGGGTGTAGAAAAAAAATTCTAGAGTTTTAAGTTATGCGGGTCATGTCAGCAACCTGCCCCGCACTTGACCCACGCAAGCTGCTGGTTATGTGGGGTGGGCCTAAGTGGGCTAGCGGGTTGGAATAGGCAACCCGCCCCGCATTTTTCTTAGTGGACCACGGGCCGACCCACACGGCCCACCCCATTTGTCATTCGTCTTTGCCATCCCTAATTCAATGTGACACTGAAAACTCATTCTCTCTCCATCTTGAATTTTATTTTCTACAAAGCAAAAGACAACTATATTAATCTTAAAAACAAAATTTCTATCTAATGATACAAAATTAACATAGATTTTGTCAAAATGACTATTTAACAAAGAAAATACAAATCTATTAAAATTAAGAAATAAGAACAAAAGAAACCTTTAAGATATACAATTAGTTTAGAAAAATATTAACAAATAAAGAGTTATCACACAATAGATGTAGATTTCTAATAAAAATAACAAGTACAAATACTCCAAAATTTACGTAAAATAATGTATGATTTGACATAAATTTTGCATTTTAAAAAAAAAATTATAGGTTTTAGCTTCAAACCAAAACCTGAAATGTAGAAAATTTCTAACAACAATGGAAAAGGATTTCAACTTAATAATAATAGATAAATATTTCAACTTAATAACAATAGATAAATATTTAAACTAAAAATTCTATATAAAATTATCTAATCTAACCTAAAATTTTTAGGAACAAGAATATAAAACTATATTATCTATGTTGGGGAAGGAAAATAGTTCATTGTTTTTTCAGCTTTTAGATGTCATCCTGGGATAGTGGAAATTGCTCATTGATGACCTGAAACATTTCATGCACGTGATTGTATTGTCATCATAAAGGTAAAATATAAATTATCCTATGTGTTACCTCTATTTAGGAGTCAATAATACCCATACACATAATGTCTCTCTTCTAGTACATCACGTATTAGTCAAATTCAAGAAGAAAGAAGTGATAAAAGTTAATTTTGTACAATTTGAACATAAAATAATTATTATATGTATTAAAAAATGGCTAACCTTACGGTAGATCAATTGTAGTGACCTTGCTCTACTCCTTCCACTTAAAATGTTCATGCCAACCACAACTCTAATTAAAGAAAAGACAATGTTAGTACAAATATACTTATACTTTCAATGTAATAAAAAATGTAAAATTTATCCTTGCAATAAGCTTTTCATTTTCTGGTTGAGTTTTAGGTGGACCAAAAAAAATCACACTACTATGTAATCCCTAAGAGTAATTACAATCAAATGCCAATGAGACCTATAGTGAATGACAAACAATTAATTATATAACTACCAATATTAAAAAAATACAAGTTAGAAAAGTAACCATTTAATGTATGGAGCCAAGTAAATATGTCTCTAGGACTCACTCATCCATGTTTGCATGTATTTTTTGTCCTGAACCTTTGTGTTCCAAGATTTTTGGATGGATTGAGGCTCAAGAAATCCATATATTTCTTATTTGTCTTGGTCCACACTCAATTTATCTATGAACCTAACACAATGAATTATAAGTTAAATGTTATTACTATAATATGGAAAACATATACAACATTAAATGACTTACATAGCACATAGATGTATCACTGAAATGTTTAACATGGAGGTTCTCCCAACAACCTCCAATGTGTTTGGTAAGGAAATGTATAAAGGAACAACACTAGTATCAAATTCAAATTTTTTTTTATCCCAATGTACCTGCAATGATTTCCTAAAAAACCTAGGTAATATGGTTAGAAGCTAAGATATTGGATCATCGTCAACTTCTACCATGACATCATCATCCCTAGTAGGTTCTCCATAATGTTCTTACCATGACAGATATGGTCTTAAACAAAAGCAAAATGTTAGTTCAACATTGATAGAAATTATAGCAATAATAACTAAATAGAAAATAACACAATCTAATACATATAGTTGTGTTGAGACTAGTTTGACTAGATGTGTAAGCCATGCCAAAAACGTGCCTACAACATCCCCCAACAATTAAACCTCTATAGTGAGCAGAGTACTAAGTAGTAGCATCTCGAGCTTTATCAACCACCACCCGCGTCTAATCAGATTGTAAAGGGACACCATGAATGGTTAACCCTCCCTTTATTTGTCATCAAAGTGCGACTAGATGTGGTAGATTATCTTCAACATATTACTAGCATTGGTTTTGTCCAATGTGAGTATGATTCGCTGATGGATTTGCAACAACAACTCAACTCCCTTTTGTGCTCACTCGAACAACCTCAAAAAATGGTAGGTTTTCCCTGAGTCTATTGTTAAGAATGAAGAGACTCTAACTTCTCATTATACTCTTGCTACAAGGATTGATGAATTGGATTAAGTTTCTCTTAAAAACTACATCTCTATCCTCTGCAAGGCTTCCTGGCTATTGGGGGTAGGATTGTTTAAGTCCTACTTCTTTTACTCGACAAACGAAACGAGTGAACTATAGTACAGTTGAGGGTTGTTGAATCCATAGGGAGTTGATGTTATCATATTAAAGATAGCTTTAGAACTATACTTCTTGGTGTCTGCTGTGCCAAAGGAAGTGTGTTTCTTGAAGGGTTCAAGGTCACTTCTTTGGTGGTTTGTGTGTAATCTGTTTTGATTGCTTAGTGGATTGCCCAGTGGCTTCTGGGGACTGGATGTAGCTCTTAGTTTAAGAGTGAACCAGTATAAACTGTTTGTGTATCTCTTTCTTCCCTTAAACTCATTTAAATTTAGTTGTTATTGCTTTGCTGGTATAAACAACTTATTGTTTCAAAGAAACAACCGATTATTTTTCTGGTGCTTTGCTGTTTTGTGCTTTTATCTTGGCTAACTGAATTTCTGATCGAGTTTCATACAAAGGATTTTGTTCTAGCTGAAAAAGTTTTCGAAAACCCCCTTTAAACAATTCACCCCCTCTGTCGTTTAAGGCTATATTAACACTTTGATCCAATTTTCCTTGGCCGGACCGAGCCGCTTTTTGAGTTCATTGAGAATGACTTTATTGGTGGCCTCTGCTTGACCGTTGGTTTGCGGATGTTCGACCGAACTCGCAATATGCTTGATATTGAGCTTTTCGTAGAATTTTGCTAACCCTCGGTCGGTAAACTGTCGACTGTTGTCAGTGATGATGACTTGAGGTAATCCGAATTGACAAACGATATTCTTCCATACAAAATTTTGGACATTTCGGGCTGTTATCGCTGTCAAGGGTTCATCCTCGATCCACTTAGTGAAGTAATCGATGCCGACCAATAGGAATTTACACTGTCCCTTGCCAAGTGTAAAGGGTCCAATTATATCCATTCCCCACTGTACGAATGGCCAAGGAGACAAAATGTAATGTAAATTTTCAAGCTTGTGGTCAAGGTGTCATACACCTGGCATTTTAAGCATTTTCGGACGAATTTTGTGCAATCTCCCTGCACGGTCGGCCAATAGTACCCGGCCCGCAACACTTTAGCAGTCATGGTTTGTGCCCCATAATGGATTCCGCATATTCCCTCGTGCAACTCGCTCATGACGCATGTGACCTGCTCGGGAGTAAGGCACTTTAAGAGTGGATGAGAGTATCCTCGCCTATAAAGATCCTAATCAACAAGTATGAACCGAGCGGCCTGTTGTTTCATGGTTTTTTCTAAATGCGGGTCACACATTCCATCAGTCAAGTACTGCTTGATGGGAGTCATCCAATTGGGTTGGGTGTTAGTCGTCATACATTCCTCTGCACTAACGCTAGGTTTAGCCAAAGTTACATGTATAACCGACCAGTGAACTCCTTTATGCTTGGTGGTGGCCAATCGCGAAAGCGCATCCGCACGAGTATTATTTTCTCGCCAGACGTGCTAGAATGAGATCCCTTCAAACTTGGTTAAAAGGTTTCACACAAAATGACAATACTGCTGAAGCAACGTTTCCTGAACTTCGTACTCCTCTATGGGTTGTCCTACCACTAACCCAGAATCACTTTTACAAACTAACTTGGTTACCTCTAATTCAGTCGCCAGGTGGAGACCGGCTATAATGGCTTCATATTCAGCTTGGTTGTTCGAGGTCTTGAACTCAAACTTCATGGCTTGTTCAATAACAATCTCGTCTGGTCCTTCCAATACCACCCCCGCTCTGCACGAGCGACTATTCTAAGAGTCGTCTACATACAATGTCCATTCGGAATCCCCTTCCTCAGTTGATTGCAGAGTAAGTTCTGCCGCGAAATCGACAAGGGCTTGAGATTTGATTGCACCCTGGGTTGATATTGAATATGAAATTCTGACAACTGAATTGGCCATCCTATCATCCGTCTAGCTAAATCTGGTTTAGTCAGAATCTTCATAATGAGGTAGTTAGTCTTAACTATGACCCGATGATTCTGGAAGTACATCCGCATTCGTCGTGCGGTGATGACAAAGGCTAATCCGACCTTCTCTACCATTTGGTATCTGATTTCTGCGCCATGCAATACTCGGCTAACAAAATATACTAGTCGTTCCTCCACTTCTATTTCTTGCACCAGGACTGAACTTATTGCTTCGTTCAAAATAACAAGATAAATAATGATAAGCTCTTGTGTGTTTGGTTTTTGGATAACTGGAGGAGATGCTAGAAATGCTTTTAATTGAAGAAAGTTTCGTTCGCACTCGGCCGTCCACTCAAACCTAGACGTCTTTTTGAATAGCTGGATAATGGGTCTCATTCGTTCGGCGAGTTTAGGTACGAACCGAGACAGGGAAGTGAGTCGGCCAACTAGTTGTTGGATTTCTTTAAGGTTGTGAGGACTTCGTATTTCCGCAATGGCTATACACTTCTCAGGATTTGCTTCTATGCCTCGATAGGTGAGCATGAAACCTAAGAACTTTCCCCCTTCCACGCCGAACGCGCACTTGTCAGGATTCAAACGCATGCGATACTTGCGTAGAGATTGAAAAACTTCCCTCAGGTCCGAAAAATGTTGCTCACATGAGTCAGATTTGCCAACGATGTCGTCAACATATACCTCGATGTTCCTTCCAATCATGTCGTTAAAGACGTAGTCCATCAAACGCTGATAAGTGGCTCCGGCATTCTTCAGGCCAAACGACATGACTTCGTAATAAAAATTGTCTGAATCTGTTCTAAAAGTTGTTTTTTCTCTATCTTGTGGGTGCATCTTGATTTGGTTATAACATGAGTACACATCAAGAAAATTGAGAATTGGATGACCAGTCGCTCCGTCCACCAACCAATCAATAGTCGGTAGGGGATACGAGTCTTTCGGGCAAGCTTTGTTAAGGTCCGTATAGTCTACACATATTCGTCATTTACCACTTGACTTTTTAACCATTACAATGTTGGCTAACCATGTGGTATAGCGGTCATTCTGGATGAAACCAGCTTGCACCAACTTATCATCCAATCGTGGATCCAGATCTACAAGCGCAACTAAGTGCCTTTTGGGCCTCTTCCTTTAGACCGCCTCTCAGGTGACCGTCCTCTATTGGTCGGAGATCGGTCGTTCATCGTGGTGTACAATTGTCTAGTTGGCTCAACTTTCAAACTCGCTACATAGCATTCTCGCGCGGTCTTCTGATCAACATGCACAGTGGCGATGTCTTCATTAATGGAGGGAAACTTCATGGCCAGATGAGGGGTAGAAACAATAGCTTTTAACCTATTTATGGAAGGTCGTCCGAGTAGTATATTATAAGATGTATTGGCGTTAACCAACAGATATCGAATATTAATTGTTTTTCTGAGAGAATCGTCACCAAAGGTGGTGAATAGGTTAATGTATCCCTTGGTGTCTACTCGTTCTCCTAAAAATCCAACTATCTATTCATCGTAAGGTTGTATCTCTGCCTCCAAAATTCGCATTTTCTTAAATGTTTCCCTATGGAGGATGTCTATCGAACTACCTTGATCTACCAAAACTTTAGTGATTGCAAATTTGTCTATTTCTACTGTAATGACCATGGGTCATCCTGAGCGGGGTCGATCGCGGTGAAGTCATCGTCGGTAAAGGTGATTGTCGGTATGTGCGGACGTTAATGCTTAGAAGCTGAATGGATGGATTGAATCGCCCTCAAATGTTTCTTCCTGGAAGAGTTAGAACATGCACCGCCCGCAAAGCCACCTACGATGTAATTAACCTCCTGAGGTGGTATGCCGAGTGAAACTGGGCCAGCAATGGTGTTAATAACTTCATGAACTCTTTGTTTGGTCCGACTTCTCCTCTCATGGCTTTCACTCCATGGTCGGGTCTGACCGGACTTTCACTTCGTTTCTACCGAGTGGTGCGACGATAACCATCACGATTCCGGTTATCCCTTCGTCCAGGGCGTTCCTTATCTCTGGGATAGTCGACCTCATGTTGGGGTGATCGTGGCACTGCGGCAGATGTTCTAATGAATTAGTGGAGATGGCTGGCTTGAACGAGTTCTTCTATTTTATCTTTTAATGCTTGGTAGCCTTCGGTCGTGTGACCTTAATTGCGATGATATTGACAACGCTTAGCCGTATCTGCATTGGGTGGTGTTTGTGCTTGTTTGAGCGCTGGGATGAGTTCAGCTTGTAAGGCTTCATCCAGAATCTTCCCTCTAGGTACCGTTAGAGGAGTGTAGTTATGGAAACGAGGACCTCTGTTCAGACGATATCGGTCTCGTTCGGTCCCCATTGCGGGAGGATGGATACCCCTATTTTTCTCTCTTTCTTTTTCAGAAGCTTCCACCAACATTTTCCTATGCTAGTCAACGTGTTTTTCTATTTTCATGAATTTGGTTGCTCTTGTTCTTAATTCATCCGTGTTGTATGGTGGTTGTTTTATAAGGCTCTCAGTGAACCGGTCTGGCAGTATGGTCGAGACTAAATGGTGCATTGCTATGTCTGGATTCAAATTCCTAATTCCCATGCAAACCTTGTTGAATCTGTCCATAAAAGCCCTCAACGATTCTCCTTTTTCCTGTTTGACATTGAGGACGTACGATGGGGTCTACTCGTAGCATACTGGGTGGTAAATTTTGTTTCCAAAACATCAAAACTAGTTAAAGAGTTTGGCGGAAGCTCGGTAAACCATCCCAGGGGTTATTTTCTTAGTGAAGTGGGAAAAACCTTACACCACACTGTCTGATCTACGGTGTATAAAGTCATTTGTGTTCTAAAAATTTTCAAATGCTCGTCCGGGTCAGCGAAGCCATCATAAAGGTTCATCGTTAAGTCTCTCCATTTGTTAGGGAGGGGTACAACAATGATATCATCCGTGAAAGGATGACCCCTTGGATTTGCTACTCTGCCGGGAGCGGCGTATTTAACGCTTTGGTGTGTGTGATGCGTAAGTGAAGTGTGATGCACCAACTGAGTTTGAGGAGCTTGTGGCTTCGTCCTGGATTGATGCGTCTGCGGTGTTGATGTCGGCGTGCGGGAATGCCCTTCCCGCTCGGACTCTTCAAGTCGCTAAAGCAGTCTTTTGTTTTTCTCCTTCAATTGAGCCATCTCCTCTGCCTGCCTGCGCCGCTCTTCCTCCTGCTTATGTCGTTCCTCTTCGTGCTGTAGCTGATCTGCAACTCCCTTCTGTTGTAGCTCCTGCATCTGGGCTTGAAGGGCCTGTAGCATGGCATTTGTTCTTCTGCTGTGTTGTTATTGTTCGTGAACAGATACCATCGTTGCTCGTTGAAGTCCTTAAGAATGAAGGCTAAAAATTACTCGGGACCCACAGTGGGCGCCAATTGTACCTGTGTGGATGTTAGGGCCTGAGTAATGCTGATCCACTTGATACACAGTTCGTTGTCGTGCTGGTGGTCTCTGAATTCTTCAAAGCTCTTCCTCTCCTACGCGCATGCTCCACAGGTCGGTGGGGGTACCTGCAATTGCACTTTGACGCTCAAGTCAGTGCTAGTGATTAGTTTGTTCTCTCAGGATGTCAAAAAACGTACCTTTCCCCCTTTCATAAGTCTTACTTATATGTTGACTTGGGCCTCCATCTGTGTGGGTCAGATAATTAGTTCACCCAGACATCTGTAGTGGTCTCCAGGTCGTGTGTAGTGGCTTCCTGATATCGCAGAAGTGTCTTTCGCGAGTCTTTCGCGATGTGTCATTGACTCATTCAACGTTAGTTGTAACTGCTTTCTTACCACGTATTTATCATTTGATATTATTAATTTATATCCTCAGTCGTCCAGGGTTTGACCGGTACAATCTCCAACGTAGTCCTCCTCCACATCCCCTTCTCCTTCACTCCCATCCCCTCCTCATCTCCGCCACCGCTTGTTTCACAAGAAATTACCACTTTATCTCTACCATCAATACTTCATGTATAGAATTTCTTTGTAGCTTGCAGGTTTTCATTGGCTGAAATGCAAATTCAGTTCTGATTGGAGGAATAGTATAAAGTGATGTGAATTTCAACTCATTGAGTTTTTCTTTTCTTTTCTCCATTGTGGGGGCCGTTACTTTTTTATTCCGATTTGATTATTTGATCTGCGCAGTTTTTATTATTTGCTTTCTCTGCCTTGTAACGTTTTTTGGCATTTCCATTTGTTTCCATGCATTTATGAATTTAGCTTTTATTACCTGGGCCTCTTTGCTTTTAGGCCCCCCACTGTTTGATATTCCCAACTCCACAATTTTTTTCTCTTGAAATGAATCTGGATAATATGTCGGCGACCACTTTCACTATTCGTCACTTCTTTTTCTTTGCATACACACCCCACTAGTCTTTTTTATATGCACCCATACTTTCCCCAACCTTTCTACTACATTTAACGTTTTTTACATAAACACCCCATCCATTTTTTGGCTCATTCGGCTACCCCAACGTTCTTGCTATTTGCCACTCACGGTTTCTATATACACAATACCTTCTCTAAAAGATCTAGGTCCATTCGGCTGCGCATCAGTTTTTCTCTTTGCCACTCGCACTTTTTGCATATACACCATCTCTTTTACAAAAGCCTCGGTGAACTCAGCTGGCCCAACAGTTTTCCTATTTACTACTCACGTTTTTTATATCTGCACACTTTTTACAAAAGCCTTACTCAATTAAGCTGGCACAACAGTTTTACTACTTCCCACTAGCGCTTTCTATATACGCACCATCAGTTTTGCAAGAGCCTGGATGCAGCTGGCGCAAAAGTTTTGCTATTTACAGCTCCTGTTTTCATATCCGGCCCACACCCTTTTCTATAATGCCTCGGCTCAACTCACCTGGCCCATAGGTTCCACTATTCGTCACTCCACCTTCTATATCCGCACCATCACTTTTCAAAAGCCTGCATCCACTCAGCCGGCTAAACAGTTTTGCTATTTACTACGCATTTACTGTATCTGCAGCCTGGATCCATTCATCTGGCCAAATACTTTTCTTATTTGCCACTCGCGATTTTCCTATCCGCACTACCTTTCTTACAATGGCTGGGCCCACTCGGCTGGCATAGCAGTTTTCATATTTGCCACTCGCGCTTTTTGTATATGCACCATCTTTTTTATAAAAGCCTGGATCAACTCAGCTGGCACGATACTTTTGCTATTTGCTACTCGCGCTTTTATATCTGCGCCATCATTTTACAAAAGTCTGGATCTATTCGGTCCAGCAGTTCTACTATTTGACACTCACGCTTTTTATATCGTCACTACCCATTTTGAAAAAGCATGGATGTAGTTAGCGGGCTCAAACGTTTTTCTATATACCACTAGAATCTTTTGTTTCTGTACCTTATTTTAATGGCAATTTCTTCCTGCACCATATATTTTTTATATGCACCACAATGTTAATATCTGGAAGTCACATATTTGCTTATGGATATTGGTATCCGGAAGTGTCAGTTTTGCTTATGGATATTGGTATTCGAAAATGTCATGTTTACCTATGGGTATTGTCATCCGGAATTGTACTCTTTGACTACGGATATCTTTATCCATAAGGCATCATCATGCTTCCAAATATACATATCCGGAAACTAATCATCCTCAGTATTTTTTTTGGCAGTGTGATGATTTTGGTACTTTGATGTGCATAGTAGAAATCATGTTATCTCTTATAACATCCTAACCATATTAAACTCTACATGTCTTAGGTTAGAAACTTCAAATACTAATTCTGAAAATTTTAACATTAAGTATAGATAGGTTACTCGTAATATTAGGAAAAATCGTATTGTTTCCTACAATGTTTGACATGTATGGCCACCCATAATAGATGTGTAGTTTCCTTGTCGTCAATTCAAGAAAACTTATACATCAGTTTTAAATTATACTCATATCTCTATGAAACCTTATCAGAAAAATTCTCACCATATAACCAAATCCCACTTGTCCTAATTCATCAATATTTTGACTAGGAGATTGAAACCTGCAGTCCAAATTAACCACTTTAATATTCATATAAGGCTTAGGCTAGCGAAAATTGAGATAATAAAAAAAAAACTTGTGCATTTGTGTAACTATTCTTAGGTTCAACAACAAAAACAAAATGAATTTTGTAATACTAAATAATATGCCGCAGCATATTCATTTTTTATGTTAGCAATGCCTCTAATACTCGAAATTAAACCTTAAAGAGTCGTATCAAGACTTCTTTTGTATTGAACCGACTTTAGAGTTTTTTTTTCAACACTACTTTCTGAATTTTCTCATCCGGAACCCATACAGATATCCATATCTGAAAGCAATAAATCACAAAAAACCTTATGGACATAACCATCTGAAACCCCTTGGGATATACACTTTTGGAACACAAAAAACACTTATGGATATACATATCTAGAACATAAAAAACACTTTCGGATATACTGGAACACAAATTTTTTTGCATCAGTGTTGGGTGCATCTTAAAATTAACCTAATTTGTACTTCATTGATGGTAAGATAGTCAATGCACATTAACATATTGAGTGTCAATCTGAAATAATATGGTGTCAATGCATAATTTACACTATCTTGCTTACCGCATGATTTATAAAGAGTATTAAGTATAGTTGTTTGCACTATTTTATTCTCTAATTAGCATAAATTATAAAAAAAATTAAAATCTTAAAATATATAAACATTTCAAAAATTAAAAATATCAACACCAACCAAAATATCTTTGAATTTTTGAACTACGTGATTCCTAATTTTTCATTATAAATGAAAATAGATAGGAGTAAGGTAAATCCTTATGAATTTCACTTCTTAAAAAAAACAGTTTCAGAAAGTCCAGACCACATTGGCATAAACTTCATTTTATTAAAAAACATATTTGAATTTTAGAATTACGTGATCCTTTATTTTCCATTATGAAGGTAAATATGTAGGAGAAAGGTCAATTCTTATCGGGTTTACTTGTTCAAAAGCCCAGTTTCAATTGAAAAGTTCAACTCACACTAGCACAAGCTTCAAAAACATCTTTGACCTTAAGAACTACGTAGCCCTGATTTTTCATTGCGAATGAAAATACATAGGACCGATATTAATCCTTGTAGAGCCCAAATAAAATATGTCAAAAATATTTTCTTTATTTTACATGCATTTTTAATTCTATTTCGGGGAAAAATAAATATTTCAAAAAATCACATTCATTTCACATATTTAATTAAAGTATCAACTTAGAACGAGTGTTGTAGGATGCTAACACATCCCCTAAACATATACAACTCTCAGATCCTAAATTCGGTTCCACAAACCTTTCTTTTTAGTTTTTTTTTGTATTTTTTGTAATAAACTATGGTGACAACTCCCTCTATTTTTTTAAAGTTTTTTTGTCGTCTTGTTGTGACCCTAATTGGAACAGGTGTATAAGGCTCTATGTAGTCAAAAGATGGTGGATGGATGGTTAGAAGATACATCACTAGTTTTTACTGGGCTAGACGCTACGTTAGACGGTTGGAGGGAAGGGGTAGATGCTTGGGTTATTGGTGGAAGGTTAGACGTTTCGTCTGTACCTACAAAGGGTTAACATTTAATAAAGCAACATTAGTTTCCATGCATATGGCACATGAATCATCCTCACAAGTACACCTTTCGAAACCATTGTCAATATTGTTTTCAAGCAAAATTTTAAAAATGTCATCTTCTACTTCTATATAATTAATGATATCACAAAGAAAAGAAAATTGTTCTTTAAACATGGAATGATATTCTATTAAATGTTTCATTGCCTTAAAAATATTAAATTGAACTAAGTCATCTCCAAAGTGTAAAGATTATCTCTATAAACGTCGATCTTTATCATAGCAGACATTAAAAATGACCTTTCTAGAGTTAGTGTTAACCTTTGAGTGGAGCTTCTTCCTAAATATCTAGAATGAAAAAATCAACTGGTTGACCTTCACCAAAACATCTTCAAGCACACTTAAAGGTTGAACAATGCTTCTACTTTGCAAGTTGTTCACATTGGTTGGTTTTAAGTCTCCCAGTTTGAGTGCTTTATAAATGGTTTATGGAATTACGTTGATAGATGTTTCGAGATCCAATAAAGCATTAACAATGGTTAATTCTCAAATAGTGCAAGGTATAGTGAAAGTGCCTAGATCTTCACACTTCTTAGGTATTCTAGGTTGAGACAATGAGATGGTTTGAACACTTATCTTTTTTAAATTCCTTTTAAATGTACATAGTTCTTTCATAAATTTATCTATTTCATAGCATCTAGAAGAGGTATATTGATTTCCACTTTTTGAAAAATTTCCAACAACTCTATTAGCTTCTGGTTTATTCTATGCTACTGTAGCTCTCGAAGAAAATGGTAATGTAACTTTCTAAATTGTCTACTCCTTCTAGATTGGTTGATTGGCTGAAATTGCCTCATCAGTTGAGATATTCTCATTTCTCTAGGCTAGTAGTACTCTTCTGCTTCTTAGGGTTATATCACTTACATTACTTCTCGGGTCCATCAATGGTTGAGAAGGAATAACTCTAGAATTTTTCTACTTCAATTCACTTACTATAGTAGCAATTTGTCCCACCAGAGTCTTCAAATCATTCACTATGGCATATATATGTTGTTGAAATTGTCTAGTCTATTGTTGTTATTTCTAAATCTGCAAATTGTTTTGTTTTACCATCTCTTTCAAAGAATTATTTTGTATATGTTGTTACTGCTGATTTTATTGAACCCGTTGTGACCATTTCATTTGAGGTGACATGTATTTTTGTTGAAAATTTTTGTTATGTTGGAGATGGCTAATATTTCATTTGCTATTACAAGTACTGATTCTTCTATGGCTGGGATGAAGATGGACCATATTTCAGATTGGGATGGTATGTCCACCCTGGGTCGTATGTATTGGAGTAGGATTTGTGTGGCTATTGTGATTGTCCCTGAAAAATTCCAACTAGTCACTCCACAGAAGAATTAACTGTCTCTTGTAGTTTAGGAAAATAATCTGTAAAATGTTCTATGGAAGGACACATACCACAACTTTTTTTGTATCACGTTTGATTGTTGACCCAACATCATTTTTTTTTCACTATTTCATCTAACTCAATGATTCTATTATCTAGCCTTTTTACCTCAGTTTCTCCAATATGACACAAAGTTAACTCGTGTACTAATCTCCTAGAATTTCTTTTATTGAATTGTTGTGAATTTTATGCCATGTTCGAGATAAGATATCTAGCTGCAGCTGGAGTTTTATACTTCAGTGCTCCTTCACTAGCCGCATCAATCATACTTCATTCCATTGGCATAAGACCTTCGTAAAATTACAGAATCAACAATTGTTCATGAATTTGATGATTGGGACATGTAGCACAACTTTATTGAACCTCTCCCAATATTCATACAACTTTCCCAATTTAATTGTCTTATTCCAGTTATCTTCTTTAGGCTGGAAAGAATTTTTCTAAGAACTTTCTTTCCTTTTTAAGTCCAAGTGGTAATTGGGTTTCATTGTAATATAGTCACTCTTTCGTTGTGCCACTTAGTGAGAATGAGAATGCCTTCATCTTTACGAAATGTTTAAGGACATCAGTTAGTCTCATGGTTGAGCATATAACATGAAATTCCATAAAATGCTTATGAGGATCTTCTCCAACCACTTCATAAAACTTATTGGTGTTTGGATGCACAATAGTTGGTATCCAATATCTGGGTTGACAAGCTCTTTCAAAGTTCTCTCTATGTTCAACGACACTGTTTTAGGTTCTAGGTATTCAATTTCTGAACTCGAAGAAGTAGTATAATAAATCAAAATGGTTATCCTCAACCTCACTATTAAATCACCTATAAGTTCTCTCAATTTTTTGATCCAAAGTGTATAATGAATTTTGTCTATTTTTTTGTCATACACCTCTTTTGGACTGTCTAATCAGTACAAGTTATTACGAAGACATGGTAAAACAAACACCCAATAGAGTTTATGATGAAATAACAAAAATAAAAATAATCGAAGAAAACAAGAAAAAAAATTATGATATAATAAATTTCCTTGGCAACAATGCCAATTTGATGAACCTTTAGGCATGTCAGGTTTTCAAAATAAAACTAAATCTTCTCCTAATGTGGTTTAGGGTCAACATAGGCCAGTTCAAAGATAAATGTCATGTGAGATCATTGTATGTATTCGTTCTTTCACAAATTAACAAGGGGAGAGTTGGTATTGAAATTGGAATCTAAAACGAATTGAAAGTAAAGCCAAATGAAGACTAGATCGTTTATAGACTATTTTTAATGAATCATTTAACAACACTTGAGAATGTAAAGACTGAGATGTAAAATATATTAAAAACATGAAAGTAAATTGTAGCATAAAATAAAGACAAGGTAAATGGAACAAAAATAATGAATTACAATTGTTAGACTATCTAGTCTACAATAGCTTATTAGAACGTTTAACGATTGATATGCAAAAAAGTAAAATGAGTTGGGTAGAAAGTAAAAATACTTAAGAAAAAAAAAATCTATGTACAAAAGTTAGACTATCTAATGATTCTATAAAGAGAGAACAAGAAAAAAAAACAATAACGTTAAAAGTAAATATAAGAAAATAAATGACAAAAATTCAAATTACAAGAACTATAAATAGTTAAAATATAAAGGGCAAGAAAAGTAATGTACAATGTAAACTACAAGAAGAGTAAATGCAAGATTCTAATAACCATCCTCTCCAAAGTATTTAGACACTGCTACTAATTCACCTTTCATGTTAGGCAATAGAAGTTGACTAAGGGGGATATTACATACATTTGTTCAAGATTTGGACGAAAAATTTATATTGTTGATTAGGAGAAGTCAAAGGAAACATGGTGCGAGCGTCAACTGTGAAAAACAAGAAAAATGAGATCACGATTCAAGAATTAGAAATACAATCAAGACTAGGTACAAGGAACAAGATGCGTGAGGAAAAAGAAAAAAACTTAATTAGAAAATGAAAGGAAAGAAGGAGAAAATCAAAAGCTTCCAAAAAAACAGACAAAGACCTTTACCTGTCAAGAAGAAAAATACTACTATATTTATAAAAAAATAAGTAAAAAGTGTAATAGTTAAATATATATAGTTTTGTCAGAAATGGATAAGTTACTGAGCTAATCAACTTATTAATTAATAGTTGATTTCTTTTAAATGTTAGGCAATCCAATATTAATAAAATAATACAATTAAATAATGTTAAAGAACAATAACATTATAATTTTATAACATTAAAAGACAAGATTATTATATAATTATTAATGTTTAAGTACACATTAATTTTTAATAGTATACTTCTGTGAGAAAAGAATTTTGGTAATACACAATAATATCAATTAATAACAAGTTTGGCTATACGTAGACTAAAAATGACGTCTTAAGCATTGTTCATTAATTAGTATTTCATTATATTTTTATTAATTTTTAGTCATTAATCAATATCACTAGGTAATTCCTTTTACCAATTTTTTGACTTTTCTTATTCAATAATTTCAGTTAGACCGACCAATCTGATTTTTAAAACGTATTTTGTATATACTATAAATATCTTGATATGAAAGTCGTAAACAAGTCACTAAAAGCATGAACGTGATGTTTTTGTTAGGCCTATGAATAAATGTTGCATCTAAATCTTTTCTTACTAGAGAAGAGGTTAAAATCAGATGCAAAAACGAGCTAGAAAACTCACACTATGCCTCCTTTTGATCGTACCAAACCAATCCAAATGGTAAAAATGTGGAAAAAACGACATAATCATCTTAAGAATATTACAACATCCTAGACTAACTCAAAAAGAAAAAGAAAAAGAAAATTATAGTGATCAATTGGAGGGAACATGGTAGTATTTTCCTTTACAAATGCATCTGTAAACAATGGGGCAAGACTCTGCAATGGAGCACTTGAAACTAACCATCACCCTTTTGCAGGGAGAGCATGGTCCACATGCATGGGAACAATCTGGTACAGTTGAGCCTGTTGGATAGAGTTCCATTCCCATATTCTCTTCCTTTACTTCTTCCTATAAGATCACAACTAATTAATCATTCATTTTTTAGATACCAACTATATTTCCATGTCACAACCAACATGTCACAACCAACTCTAACTCTTTATTTTATGGAAGAGGAAACACTACAAGAAAATCATCAAATAGAAACTAATTTTTAGAGATCAAAATAATTAGTTGTAATAATAATAAATTAGAGACCATTTTAAAAACTAAAAAAAAAAATGGTTTTTAAATTAGTTTCTATTATTGTGAAATAGTTTCTAAATTGGTATCTAATTAACTACCAAAGTTTTAACTACCAATTATTTAGATTCAAAATTTGGTAGCAAAAATCTTAATTGCTAATTAGATAACAATTTATAAACAATTTAAAAAATAATAGAAACTAATTTAGAAACCAAAAATTTATTTAGTCCCTAAAATGGTATTTAATTTAGTCACTATAACAACTAATTATTTTTTGTTTCTAAAATTGATTTCTATTTCATGATTTTCTTGTAGTGAAAATTCAAATCTCTCACTCCCCTTTGAAGAACAATGGAGGTAGAAATTGCATCATTAAATAACAATGAAGTAATAAATAAAAAAAAAAAAGGTTGCTAAAAAACATGCCATTTTGTTAATTTTTCTTATAAAAACATTTAACAATAAGAAAAAAAAGTAATATTTTTCTAATTATAATTAAAGATAGTAACTCAAAATATATAGAAAGTACTTTTACGAACTATAATAATCCTTAAGAAATTCACATTTTAGTTGACAATGAGAGAAAAACTACATCAAATCAGATTCAAGATAAAGGTAAAGAAGGAACTGAATTTCTCATTACTTCTTTTAACCATTTTTTTCTCGGTATTACTCCTTTTAAACATAAAGGAATGGTGCCAAAAAAAAAACAACATTAATTATCCTCAGACAAGAATTTAACTCTCTAACCTTTTTATCTTTAATTGTTGTTTTTTCTTCTTGTAAGCTGGCCAACCCGGCTGCAAATTTGAAAAACGCAAAAAAAAAAAAAAATGATTAGCCTTTTTAACCTTTCACCAGTAACTCAATTATACAAGAGAGCCAATTTTTATGAGATAACATAATCTTTGAATGGATTTTCCAACTTGAATTTCAATCTCAAAACTCTTTGGTGCTGAGATTAACCGAAAGACAACGAATTGTCATTTTCTTGAAAAGTTATATCATTCTAATTTTCTTGAATAATCTTTTCTGCAAATACTTTTTTAAAACTAATAAAAATTTGAACTGAACTTATTTTCAGCTGAAATTAATTTCTTATAAAATAATATTAATATACGAAAGTAACATCGTTTTACCTTTCTCTCTCTTGTAGGTGTGAAGAGGCTTACTTTGTTATAAATATATGTGAGAACAACTTAAAAAAAAATGTAATATAGAATCTTGTGATTTTAGAATAAAAATTAGATGTATAATACTGGATATAACATGATATATGGCAATGTTAATAAGTTATGCTCAATATTATAATATGTGCATAAGCATAAAGCTATGAAATTAAAGAAAAAGAACATTAAAATGCATGTTACTTACAATGATTTGGAATCACCCTAAGGCTCCAAGTCATAGAAACAACAGTGAAGAAAATCAGAATGAGGAAACATTTGTGGGTTCCAAGAGATAAAGTGGTCATATTTGCATCAGTGTACAAACCTAAGTAACTTGAAGTCGGTTTTTCATTAGTAGAGGAAAAGAAGGTTTGTGAACAAAAAGGAAGAAGAAGAAGGTGTACTTTGAAGAGGTTCCTTGATGAGTCAAGAGAATCTTTATAAAAATATATAAGAAGATTGAAAGGGTGCATACTTAATGTTCAGTGTAGTACTTCTGCAGCATTTCACATGATGCACGGGCTTGTATTAAAGATTTCACAAGTTTTGGTGAGTCTGCAGAAGCAAAAATGAAAAAGCATTTATCAGATAATAAATGAAGGGGATATTTGATTATGAATTTCAGTAAATGAATTCTAACCTTTTTGATGTGTGTACTGTGACACTGGTTTACACCAAGCATATTGGAAAGTCTTCTGCCACGCACGCACGGTTTCACCTATCAGATAAAAGAGAAGAAGCTCAGAAAAATCTCTTGAAAGATGGCATTGATTAGCCATAATTCACACATGAAAAAACAGAAGGGGTAAAAACTACCAAAAGGACAGAAATCTAGATGTTCAAGTAAAAAACAGTAACCTTTTGAAATATGAATAATAATTAATGTCATCAATTCTACAAGATTTAAAAATTGATTGGGATTGTATGATATCAATGAATTTGTGTATTTTGATCACGAGAGACAACAACAAAATTCAACTAAGGGTGTTATTATTGCACAAGTTTGAAATGTAAACAGAGTTACTTTGAAACTATGCGCAGAATAAATGTAATATAGATATATTTTATTCATCTTTTTCATATTTAGTTGTTTGAATTTTTTAGTTGTTGAAGATCTGGTCATAATTTACCTATATTTATGTCTAGAAACTTGTGATATTATGATATGTTATTATTTTTCAACTCTGGAACTCTATTAAATGAGAAAATCAATAGAGTATAAATCATTTTCTCCAATTATATTATATATCTTCTTCTTTTAATTTATTAAGTATTATTTTAATAATAAATTTAAATTAGAGTCTTTATCTTTGAGAGATCAGTGAGTTGAGAGAAACAGCAATGGAGGGAGATATATACACAATGAGTTCATCACCAATTTTTGATGGTGAGGAATATGAGTTTATGATCAATTATTTTTGAAGCATTTGATCTTTCGGAGGCAGTAGAAGAAAATTATGGAATTATTGAGTTGTTTGGAAATCTAATAGTAGCTCAGTTGATGTATCATAAGTGTTAGGAAAAAGAGAATGGTTTAATTAAATTAAGAGGGGTGATTTGGTTTTAATTTATTTTTCTAACAAAATTTCACTTTCTTAAGAGATTATTTTTCAAAATTCTTTTAAGACTTGAAAATAGAATATAGTTATTTTGGAAGCAAGATTTATTTAAAAATTGGTGCAGTAATACTAAAACAAGATAAACAAGAAAATAATATTTTAGATCCATCGATCATATCCTACATCCAGTCTCAACAAAGTTAACCCTAAAATTATTGGTTCCACTAACTTTCACAAATATACAAATAACCAACTCCTAAACAAATTCAAAGAGGATACATTACAACCCTTGATACGAAGAGGATATTAGTCTTTATCAACTCTTACAAATCTATAAGATGATATACATATTATGAACTCTGCATACAACAACACTAGAACACTTCAGTTACAATACAAAGAACAATGTTACCAAACTTTCTCATAGTAGAAGTAGTCTCAAGATCAATAATTTACACAACCTTTATGTAAATATTTATAGCACAAGCTGACTATTAGAAAATAGATTAAAAGCTTTGATCGTGATTTAAAATCATAATATGATTGTATAAAAATATTGATCCAATAGCTCTATTTTTAGAGTTTCGAAAACTCATACTAAAACTGAATCTGATACTTTTAATCGATTATACTCTGAAACTCAATTAAAAATATTCTCTAATTTAATTGATTAAAAAGTATGATAATCAATTAAACCACTAAGACAACATTTTCCAACTTTCTATTTTAATCGATTAAACATGAGATAATGAATTATATCATATTCTAAACCTCATCAGGAACAACTTAATCATTTAAACAAAAAATGTAACTGACTATTTTGTTCTAAAAATCTTGTAAATTTTTTTCTCTTTTCAAAAACTTTTAACTTATTAAATTGATTGTGTGGTGATCTTATGTTTTCTCAAATAAGAATTACACACAAAGCCAAAACATTTTAGACACATATACGATATCTTCATCTTCTATTAACACTTTAAACGGTTCAGTACCTTCTAGACGGTCTAAGACCCATTAGACAATTTTGTAATAAGGTGTGAAATATTTTCTAACAATCTTACTAAACATGCAGAATAAGGCGAAAATACATTGGATGGTCTATTAAGATTAAATCTTTTATACAATCATGTAGTATTAGAACTGTTAAAAGGTCTCTTAAAGTGAAGTTTTTTTTTATCAAAGTTTTCATGTTAGGCATCAATATGCAACTTGATATCTCAGTTAGGCTGACACCTCAAGTAATAACAATCATCTGCCATCACATGAAAAAAAATATTATTAATAAAAAAGAAAAAAAATGGGGGGACTAGACCAAAACCCATATGTTAACAAAAATGATACATAGGTAGACTATACCTAGTAATAAAGAATTCTAAGAGTAGACTAGATGGAAGCCTATTATACCAATGAAATGATTCTCTATGAATAAATCCTAAATTAGTCAACTTATTAGCACATGCATTCCCTTCACGAAAAATGAGTAACCCTAAACCCGATTTTCCCACGGTAATTAACACAAGTATTCCATCGATTATGAAGCATCCATAGAACATTAGTCATAGCAGTAAACACAACACAAACCAAGGCAGAATCACATTCAAACCATACATTAGTAAGCCCCATCGTTTGAGCTTCCTTCATAGCATGTATAACTCCATAAAACTCAGTAACCAATAAACTCCCCCATACTCCCACGTAAAATACCTCCACAAGTAGCAAGGTCAGGATATCCCCTAGCAACCCCATCAGTGTTAATTTTAACCCAGCCTGGTGAAGGGAACTCTCATCTAATAGGAAGAGGATGAGGAACTTTACCAATACGAGTATTAATACCAAAAAACTTAATCACGTTGAAATCCAACATGCATTCTTCATTGAAGCTTCAGACGAATTTCCCACTAGACAAGTTAAATCTTTAATTACCGAAATAGTCCTAGAAACATCAATCTTATCCTGAAATCTAGCATAATTTCTCATACGCCATATCTTCCAAACATAAAAAGTTATCACAACAAGCTTAATCAATTTAACCAAAGGACTATCATCACTCTTAATAAAACAAAGAAGATCATCCTTATTAGAGAAATGAGAAGTAAGAAAAATCTGTCGAACTCAACTCCAAATATGCAAAGCATTAGAACATTCAAAAATAAATGTTGAATAGATTCCTATTGTTTTTCATAAAGTGTACACATAGAACATATATGTAAACCTTTATTTTGAATATGTTGATCTGTAGGAAGCCGCCCGTGAAAAACTTTCCAAAGTACTACATTTTTTGAAGGCGGAATATATGAAGACCAAATGAATTTACCCCAACCACAGGGAGCTCTTGGTTCCATGAAAAAAGTCCTAGCCAATTTAAGAGTGAAACGACCAGGCTCATCTAGAATCCAATTAGGAATATCCTGTTTCTTCGTAACCATGATATGATTAAAAAAATGAGGCATGTGTTGTAAAGACAAGAGAATATTCCAATCACAACCAGTCCAAAACTAAGATATTGTATCTGGAATGCTAGCACCATCAGATAACCCTGCAATATTTGCTAAAGAAGTAGTAGAACACCATTTATCATTTTAGAAATTAACAAAAGTACCTGTACCAACAATCACTGGTGCAGAAAAGCAAAACGAGTGCGGCTATTTTACATTTATAAGCGCGGCTATATAACCGCATTTGATGAGCACGCATTTGTAAATGGAAGAGATAAGAAGGCAGCTATATATATAGCCGCATTCGTAAATACGATTTATAAATGCGGCTATTTACATAGCCGCATTTATAAATCGCATTTACGATAGGCATTTAGGGTTTCTTTTCTTTTTCGCTGTTGTTTGGGTTTCTAATCAAAGTTCTCAACTTTGATCTTTTCCGAAAAAACATGGTCATTATTTTAGCATTTCTTTTGATCTCTTGGTGCATATTATACATCTTCGTATTTCATCGCAATGAAAGTCCAAAAAACGCAAATAAAAATTCTCCAATGAAACGCAAATATATGACGGAGCAAGACGACAACAACGACGAGGAAAGCATAGCAGAAAGTGCAAACAAAAACCTTCCCAAGCATGACCTTAGCAATGGCATAAGAGAAAACATAAGAGAATCACAAAACATACAAAAATCAATGGTGAAGAAGAAGAGAGGAAGATAATGCTTACCGATGGCACGAAGGCAATGCAAAGAAGAGAGGAAGAAAAGAGGAAGCACATAAGAGAAACGAAGCGTGAGAGAAAGGAAAGTATCAAAACGTAAGTGGCGCGTTTCTGAATTAGGGTTAAAAAGGTTTTAAGAATGCGGCTATTTGTAAAGCCACATTCATAAATCAAGCGTTTGGATTTACAAGGGCGGCTATTTGTACAACAGCTCTTGTAAATCAAAACGCTTTGAGTTACGAGGGCGGTTATACAAATAGCCACACTTCGTTTATGGGCTATATTTTAGTTCTTAATTATATAACAAATGGTGTAGTTGTATAATTTATAATTATGCTTAAATAGTTATATAATTACATTTGCTATATAATTTATGATCGTATAATTTATAGTAATAATTAAATAATTTCTCATATAAATATATAATTATGTTTAGTGTATAATTAATAATTATAACTCATTATATAATTTAAAATTAAAATTTATTATTTATTCTATAAATTATAATTTATAATATAAATATAATTTATTATATAGTAAAATATAAAACATAATTTGTTCTTATCGGTTGACTTTCTCGCCAGTTGACTTTAATGACAAGTTTTAGCTCCGGTCTGTCTCCTCTGGAATTTGTTCTACATCTTGTTGCATTGGAACGTGGCTCCGTTGAAACAGAGGGGATTCTACCTATTGATCACACTCCGACGATCAAGTCAATGAGAACTAACTAAAATCAAATAAGTATTCAGTTTCAGACTTAGAAACAGCGTACCTTTACGTGGGGTCTCAAGCCCCTTTTATAACTTATCTCTGTACAAAGAGGGTCTCCCCAAAAGCAAATTATAAGTTGAGAGGCATTAACTACAATGTACCTGATGTTAACCGTCAGAGCTGAGGTGCCATTTGAAAAAGTCGTCCTCAGCTCGACATATCCACGTACTTCCACCTGATCTCCCAAAAAGCCAAACAAGCAACCATCGTACAACTTTAACTGGTCAGGAGACAACAACAATTTTTGAATGTCGACCAGAACATCACATCAGCTGAGCTCCCCTGGTCGATGAGAACTCGATGTACCATTCTTTCAACGGTGATGACAGATATCACCACCGGATCATCTTCGTGAGGGATCATGTCCTCCAAGTCAGAGCTTGTAAAGCAAAGGGTGAGCTCTAATGAATGGTCAGGTCTCCTCGCCTCCACTATCATCACTTCTCTCGCGTATCTCTTACGTTTGAAGGTAGTGCACCCTCCTCCCGAGAATCCTCCTGAGATGGTGTTCAGCTCTCCATGGACCGGTACCTCATGCACTTAGGTCCTAGGAGCAACCTCTTCCTTCGACCCTTCCTGGTCCCCTCAAGATATTCCTTCAAGAATCCGTCCTTCACCAAACCTGCCAATTGGTAACCCAGAGCTATACATCACTCAACGTCGTGCCCAAATTCCTTGTGGAATTCACACCAAACCTCCTTTTGTGGCCCTAGATTCCTGTCAGACTTTTGAGGGAATTTTAGCTTTTCCACGACCCTTGAGATGCTAAGAAATTCCTTGTAAGACATTCGAAACATGGGTCGAAATGCCAAATCTTCTTGAGCCTTTGCCTTGGGCACGTTTTTCCTGGTTGGGTATGGTGCGCACCTCGAGTTTGTCCTCTACTCGATTGTGGTTTTGTTGACCCTTAGAGATCGGGATCGACTACCCTCATTGGTCTTGGTCTGCCCTAGATACAAGTTGTTGTGCTTCACGGACACTGCCTCCTCCGCGTTGATATGGGTGACAACCCATCATCGTATTTCAGCAAATGTCTCTGCCGGATTCCTGATCAATAAGTCACTAAATGGTTCTACCATGACTTCCTGTTCGAAGGCGTTGACCATTAGGGCCTCATCATGGGTTTGGAGCTTCATTGTAAATGCCTAGAACTCGTTTAAATAGCTTTTAAGAGACTCACAGTCTCTATTTCACGTTGAAGAGGTCAAATGAAATCAGAGGTTTAGCTTGGTTGACATAGAACTGTTCCCTGAACAACTCAAAAAATTGGTCAAAGAAGGTGATGTGGCCATCAGGAAGCCCACTAAACCACTGGAGGGTTGTACCTGTGAATGTACCTATGAACATCTTGCATGGATAACATTTGTTCCCCCAAAAATAATCATTTGGGCATTGAACGTTGTAAGATGGTTTTCAGGGTCTTCTACTCCCGTGAAAACGATATTAGGCATGATGTAGTGTGACGGCATAGGCGCATCCATGATTGCCTACGAAATAGCTTGAGACGAGATCTCAGGGGCGCATTTGAACCTCGCTCCCTTGTAGAGTGTTGATCAAGTTGCTGTAGATTCTTGCGCAATTCCTCGTTGGCCTTGCGCAATTCCTCGTTGGCCTTGCGCAATTCCTCACTATTTGCTCATGACGCATCTATCTCCGCCATCAGTTGACCTTGCCTAAGCACTTGCTCGGCTCGAGCTTCTGCAATAAGCTTTCTTGTCCGTCTTTAGCCTTTGCCATTATCATTTCCTGCTCGGCTTTGGCTTCTACCATCAGCCTTTCCTGCTCGGCTTTGGCCTCTTGTTGGATCCACTCCTGTTCTCGCCTGTACTACTCGTTGGCTTCTTGGAGAGCTCTCATAGTGTCCATGAGTTGTTGTAGGGTGGGGCGTCATTCCCTTCAGATCCCAACGGTCCTTGCCTAGTGTTCCTCATATCGCTGGAAAACTCAAACACAACTGTGGATGGGTGCCAAATGTTCTCGCTGGTTGACTTTCTCGTCGGTTGACTCTAGTGACAAGTTCTAGTTTCAGTCTGTCTCCTCTGGAATCTATTATATGTCTTGTTGCATTGGAGCATGGCTTCGTTGAAACATATGAGACTCTATCTGTTGATCACACACACTGACGATCAAGTCAGTGAGACTAAAATCAAATAAGTATTCAGTTTCAGTCTCAGAAGCAACGTACCTTTACCTGGGGTCTCAAGCCCCTTTTATAGCTTATCTCTTGTAACAACTTTCCCTAATGAGAATTTAATCTCAACCGAAAGCATACGTAACAAAAAACATTATGTTTAAGGGCACCTCCACTCAGGATGCTACAACAAAAAATAATCTTATCTCTAATGAGAATATAAAATAACAATAGAAAAACCACCTGCTAACGGGGCACCACTTATCTTTAGCTGCTAACTGTAGGAAAACATTATGTTTACGTGGGCACTCTTACTCATAGTGCAACATTATCTTTCACTATGCATGCAACTTAACCACTATGTGCCTTAAACACTCACTTAGGTTAAAATATTTACGTGACTTAACCACTATGTGCACTAACACACACCTTTAGGTTAAGAAATATCTTTTACTAATAACCTTATATTAGCATATCAAAATATTATTTCAATTATTCTCCAACGGGCTTACTAACATAACTAAGTCAAACTCATGACCCACTTTATAAGCCCAACAGTCAAGCCGACTTATCCACACCGTGCACCAAGCTCCGACTACTGAACACTGAGCACTCTGTCCAGTACCAAATTTATAATTATATGATAAATAAGAATTTTATAATATAATATAATTTATTATTTCTTATAAAAATTTATATAGTTTATTACATAATTATAGAAATAATTAATATATGTATATATATATATAATTATGTAATTTATATGTAATTTATAATTTATAAAAAAATTAAGGTTTTTAGAATTTATATTAAATTTATTTTATAAATTATAATTATAGTAAGTTTTATAAAGTTGAGTAATTCTGTTATGAAATAATTTTTAAAGTTATATATGTTTATGATTTATTTAGTAACTTATATAATAAATTTTATAAAATCTATATCTTTAAACATAAATAAATTTATAAAATATAAATAATAAATTTATACTACATCAAATAATATTGCTTTAAAAAAACTTTAAAATATGATAATTTTGTAAGGATGATGTGCAATGATTGCATGTAATAGTAAACAATTTTTAATAGTAAACAATTTGACAGTTCAAAATATCCTTGTCTACTCTTAAATTATTTAAAATTTTTAGTGGTTACTAGTCAAAAGATGTTATGAGATTATTATTTTTTAGAAGATTGTTGGTTACTAATTTATATTTTTATTATATAATAAAACTACTATTAATGATGGTTTAATTAAAAAATGTATTCTATATAAATTTTAAAAAAAAATAAAAACCTAATAATATTTATGAAATTGTAGGACTTTACATAACTCAAAATTAAATAAGCTTGAAGTCTTTTAGCTTAAGTACAAAAAATGTAAAAAATAAAAATAAAAATATTGAACAAGTTGTGTGAGCTTCCAAACAAAGAGTGTATAATTGAGGATCCGATCTCCTTACTGTTTTCTCCCCGTCCCCATACAACACACAACACAAACATTGCTTACAACTTACGAACTACAAATACCCCTCTCAGAGGCACTAACCAAACAATTTCTCACTCTCATTCTCTCTCTCATTCCCCTTCTATCTCTCTCTCTCACTCCCCCTCTCTCCCCTTCCATCAACATGCAGATCTTTGTTAAGACTTTGACCGGAAAGACCATCACGCTGGAGGTCGAGAGCAGCGACACCATTGACAACGTCAAAGCCAAGATCCAGGTTCTCTCTCTATCTCACTTTCTTTCCTTGATAACAGCTTTTGATTCCTTTGGCCTAGGGTTTTACGAGTTTTATTCTTTCATTTCTCTGCGTTTCTTTTGCTCTCATTCAATTCGAGGGTTTCTAATTCCAACTTCAGTATGCGTGTGTGTGGGAGGTCTGGAGTTGAATTCTGGGTACTATTGGATTAGTTTATTCTAAAAATGGCCTAATTACTGGGTTGATTGTTATGTCTGCACAATATGTATGTTTTAGAAACCATTTGATGTAGTCCGTGTGCCATTATAAGAATGTAAATGGTTAAATTGAAAAGTGTGTGCAGGAGCACAGGTTTAAAAAGTGTCTTTATAATTAAAAAGTATGAGTGGCTAAACCTTAACACAGTTTTATGTAAGGATTGTAAGATACTTGTTGTATTTTGTCTGCAGAGATTTGAAGTTGAATGACACTATGTTTGTTGATTTCTGTTGCTATAGATATTATTTATTTAAAGGCTTGTAATAGTCTATGACTGTTACGGGTTGATATACTTGATGCTCAATTATAAGCGAACTTGCACGCTGCTAAGAATTTAGGTAGTCTGGAAAGCATGTCAGAATCACCATCACCCGGGAATGATCTCTTTTGTATCCAGATCTCAGTAAATAAGTTTTTTGATACACATTAGTAGACTTAGATATGTTTAATTCAATTTTTTGCAAGTGTTCTGCGTGTTTCCTCTATTTGTTGTTGCATTTGACAAATTTGGGTAGTATGTAACTCTCTGAATAAGGCTGGACATGTTTGGACTTGAGTTTAGTATGGAAAGCTAAACTGCTAAATGTCATGTGGTTTTTAAGACTGAATCTGATTAATTGTTGGCAAATGAGTTTTGGGTGTTCAGTAGCTGACGATGAACCAATATTGAATTAGTGAAAAACTTATCTTTTACTTGTGAATGATTTTAAAGTGTGAAAAACCCATCAAAGGGACTAATATCAGAGTTTAATTGAAGAAATAAATAATCTAAAATAATGAGACTTAATAGATTAGATGAAATGCATTTCATATTTTGCCCACAGTTTTATGAAAGTCACAAAATTTAGAAGTTTTAAGCACCTGTATCCATTTCAAACCCATTTAAAAAAAAAATTGAACCCTTAAATCTGGTTTTATTCTACATACTGGGTTTAAACCAGTTTACCACTGATATAGAACCAGTTTGTATCCTGTTATCTAGTTTTAAAGTTTGCAAGACCCTAGAGGTTGCAATTAGTCTATACCTAATCTCCAACTCTGGAAGTATATACTAGACTTTCCTTTTCTTCACTTGAACATTGCCTTTTTGAAATGTGGACAAACCAGGCCAAAGAAAGATAACATATAGAGCTATTTTTTATTGTTGACATGGTCACTGAAATAGTAACAGTATGACATAAGAAAAAATGGCATGAGTGGTTCTGAATACTATAAAATATAAATCATCTAGTAATCTGGTTTGTTGTTAAGTAACTAGGTCAGATCAGTAAGGGTCTTTTAAAACTTATTATTTCTAGTTTCTAGCTATGCAGTACCCTAAGTACACTATATATTCATATACAAACTTTCTACAACATTTTCCTATTGCATTTACTTTTGTTTCCATTATTTCAGCCGTAATTATATTCCTTACAAAAATGGCAGCACCTTATATGTACTATGTCTATTAAGTCTTTCGTTGCCATTTTGATTTCCCTGAAATGAACCAAAAAACCAATGTATAAGCATTGGAACTTTCACCAAATGAATTAGGGAAATATTTGCAATATAAATATAGATTAAAATTAATTTGACACAGTTGCATCTATCAAATTGATATATTTTAAGGATATTATCCTAAAGCAGTAGAGGAAGAATGAAAGTTAAGGGCACACTGTTGTTCCTGGCTAAAACCAGTATCAATCAACCAAGATATTGATTAAATCAATCAGTCTGAATGGTTACACAGTACTGCAGTCAAATAATATGTTGGAATTCATATCCAAATGCATGCAGCAAAATTACTTTGACTAAAGTGGTAGTTTCTGTGAACATTTACCATTAAACAATGAGTGTTACAACAGAAGCATTCTAAAAATCTAGACTGAAGAAGGATAAATAGAGTATTCTATTAATCCAGTTGGACAGCTTATTGATAAAGGCTTCATGGTATCAAATATAAGAGAATTATATTGAATCCTATGAATGCAAAAGCTATACAGTTGTTTTAATAAGTGTTGTGAAACTTGACCTGGTTGAGGGAATGGGTTAATGAGTTAGAGGTTGGACTGTTTGTCCTTAGTACAGTTTAACCGGGTTTATATTATAGAAAAGAAAAATATATATGTATCTGACATAGTTTGACTAATCTACCCCAAATTTCAAATAATATCTTACTAAGGATAATTTCATAGTCAACGTGTAAAATCACAATTCATTATTAAATAACACAACAAAAAGATTAATAATCTTCCCAAAATATATGTATGCATGATCAAATTCAAGATATGATATGCTTATAAATTATTTTTTTAATTTATTTTAATAATCATACCAAAATTTATTTATACACAATTAAGAACTTTTTTTATAGGTGGTCACATCTCATGCATTTAGATATTGGATTCTTTTAATCAAAGTTTCCAAATGGAATTATAATCATTATTTTTATCCAATGTTATCTGAAGTTTTTCATTATTAACCTAATTGAATAAATAGATTTTTTAAACGAAATTTTGCTTATATATATTGATATTGGATTTATCAACTATGACTTACCTGGAAATAGTAGTCTTTTGGGCTTGAAATATATGAGTTCCAACAAAGATTTTTGGGGGATGATTTGCCTGCAAATTTTTCTTTCTTTCAGTCATTGACTGACAGGCATGACCGTGTAATTTGTCCTTCCACTCATTACCAACAACATTAATCATTTTTTGGGCTTAATCTTTTACCCTTGCCCGTTCCATTTCCAGTGTTCTCCCTTATGTGCTGATAAACTCATCTTGACTGGACTGAAAATACTTGATAAATATGTATTGCAGATGGATAGGTCCAAATACACTTGAGCTTCTCTTCCAAGGGAGCCTTTATGTGTGAGTTATATCATCAGTTTCTAATAACTTTGGGTGGAATATGTTTTGTAGGACAAGGAAGGTATCCCTCCTGATCAGCAGAGGTTGATTTTTGCTGGTAAGCAACTGGAAGATGGTCGCACACTTGCTGATTATAACATACAAAAGGAATCAACCCTTCACTTGGTTTTGAGGCTCAGGGGAGGAACCATGATTAAAGTGAAGACTCTGACTGGAAAAGAAATTGAAATTGACATTGAGCCAACTGATACGATTGATCGGATCAAGGAACGAGTAGAAGAAAAGGAAGGAATTCCACCTGTGCAGCAGAGGTTTTCTCTCTTTCTGTATATTTATTTTTAGCTTAACTGCCTTTGGTAATTCAACAGCACATGATTGAACTCTTACATGGAAACGTGCATGTCACTTGTAAACTACAAAATGCTTATGTTTCTGATTATATTTTTGAATCATTACCTGTCAATTATTTTGATACATAAAGATAGATATTAGATCCATGCATGTAGACATCATTGATTCAATATCTTGGCGTACGTTATTTTGAGCTTCCTGTAGAAGGGTTATGATTGACAATCATATGGTCTAGTGAAATAGATTTATAAGCAATCTTGCCACTGATGAAATGAAATGATAGAAAAAGAAAAAAAATATTTGGCCTTGTTCTTTTCGGCTTTTTAATAAAATTCATTTATCACTTTGTTTATATTAATATGATTTCTGGACACCAATGTTGGTATTTTGTTTAGCTTTTTCCAGATTTTCCTTTGAAGTAGAAGCTCCTCGAATCAGCTTCTATAGAGGTCTTTGTTTTGTTCTTGGGGCTTTGTACATTGAAAAATTTAATTTAATTTTTAACAACTGTTTGCATTCAACTGTAAGGTATGGAATTCAAGTCTCACTTAGACATGGGACTCTTGTGTTGGTGTATGCCTTGGACTCTTCAACTAGACTGGCTAGCTTTTTTGTAGTAGTTTCCGAAGGTTCTTCTAAAAAATTTCTAAGATTGTATTCAGCCTGACCATTCCTTTTATAGAAAAGAGAATCCTAAACAAAAGTTGGGTCACAAACGCTAAGCCTAGGTTAGTGTATTATATAAAAAAAAAGTTGGAAATGCTTACTTATCCTTATTCATCCATAAATTTATGCCCCAGCTGAATTTGAAAATTATTGTTAATAGTACATTGCTTGCTTCTTGTCATTGTTATATTCATAGAAGTTCCGTCAAATTGTAAAGCTTGCATACTCATTGATGACGGTGAATCTTCTGGTGAATGCCTAATTGCCAATGTCGTATATCAGTTGCATTTGATTTGCTTGATATTCTAGAGTATCAGTGAAATTAGGGTTTAGGGTACCAGTGAAATTTTATCCTCGTTCTTTTATCTGAAGTATTTGATTATATCTGAGGTTTCACTTTAACTACTATATAAATAGAGAAAGTATTTTATTGTATTGGAAACATCAGAATCTTATGAGTTGCATTTTGCTGCAGACTCATATATGCAGGTAAGCAGCTTGCTGATGACAAAACAGCTAAAGAGTACAACATTGAGGGTGGTTCAGTACTTCATTTGGTGCTTGCATTGAGGGGTGGTATTTATTAATGTAGATGCATATCAGAACCTAAAGGCTTGAAAGGAAGCTCTATACCTGTCCTTCTCCGAAGACATCACTTTTCTTTTATGCGCTTGGTTTTGTAATTGAGGCTACTATTGGTAGTCAGTAACTCGGTATCTTTCGAATTGTATGCTCTTCAAAACCCTATGTTGGCCTTTAAAATGAGTATCTGGACCAATGATTTATAACCCTAGTTTCGAACATGATTATGTTAAGCTTCTTTCTTCCTGCACCTCCATAATTTCTTCTGGCATCCTATACTTCTTAAAATACCACAAATACCCTTTATTTTATTGATTTTTTAATTTTATTTTAGAATGGGTGATTTGGAAAAAAATTATATTATAGAATCTGGAAGGTATTTTTGGTTTGGAAATGCCTTTCAACTTTTATATATTTTGGATTATAGAATTTTGAAGGTATTTTCAGGATATTTTCAAATTGCAGAATTTGAAAAGTATTTTTGAATTATAGAATTTGAAAAGTATTTTTGATTTGAGAATACTTTTCAAATTTTGTAATCTAAAATGTATTTTTTAATAGATTTTTTTTTTGGATTGTATAACTAAGAATATGCTGTTTTTGGATTGTACAATTTGGGAGGTATAAATAGGAAAATAAATATTTTTAAATTATAAAATTCAGAATGTAATTTTTAAGGACAAAATGTTTTTCTTCCTGTTCTAAAGTGTAAGGAGAAGTTACGGGGAGGTGTGGAAGAATCAGCCTTATGTTAACATCAGGGCATTTCTACCCGAGGTGCAGGTAGAAAGCACCCAACATATTAACTCGGTCCCCAATGAAATATGGGTTAGGAATGAATCCATTTTTAAATAGTATTACAAAATTAGTAAATCAAGAAAATTTAATTTTGAAACTTAATAGCTGATTATAAAAATTTTCTTTTTATGGATCTTTACAATTTTAAACAGTAACGAGTTAGAAAAAATTGTGGATTTTTTTTTTAAGACTGAACTTCAATTTAGTTCAAGAAAAAAACAATTTCTTCTTCCACCTCTATATTTTCTTCCTGCACCTCCATAAATCTTTAACTCCATACATTTCAAATTCCAAAATTTGGAATACAATTTTGTATTCTATTATCTAGAACTTGAAATACAATTTTGAACTTAGAAAATACTTTCTGAACTCTAAAATTTTGCATACAAAATTGTATTATAAATTCTAAAGTTCAAAATTTTATAATCTAGAAAAAGGGAAAGATGAGTGTCAGTGAAAAAGGATAAAGAAAAAAGAAAAATTGTCATCTCACATCTTTTATTCAGTTCTTTTATGGAGGAGTAGGAAGAAAGTATAGGAAGTGCAGGAAGAAATTTTCCAAGAAGAAAAGTGACCAAGTTGATGAGTTTACACAACTCCATGCAACTTTTGACCGGTTTGGTTGCGCAGGTTGATCGTTGAATTTTCCAATTTAACTCATAAGTGAGTTTCACGGATTAATTTGTCGGGTCCAATTTTGACATGGAAGTCTATTTTACCTGTCTCGGTGACTTAAGGAAAAGGAATGTTGATGTTTGTGGTTTCGTTTTGAAATGGTGGTAATTGGAGATTATTTTAAATTTTAGTGTTAGGAGGCTGTCTCTCATATGCATTTTTATAGTGTATTTGTTTCCATGTCTTTACACATCCACATTTTTATGTGAAAGAAGATACCTTCTGCATAATTGATGAACTTCACATCGTTAAAAGATAGATCAACTTTAAAATGGTGAATTTAACTTTCAAAATTTTATTAAAAAATAGCCTAGAATGAAGTTTTCAGAAAAATGTCTGATTAAAATATTTTTAAAATATAAAATAACACATTAAAATCCAATTACACTTTTAAAAACCAATAAAATGAATCAATTAAATTTTTCTTATCAAAATTTTAATTAATTAAAAATTCGTTCAATCAAGAAACATAAAAAAAAAAATTAAAACAAAAAAAAATTCACACTTTTTTTATACTAGTTCACTTTTCTATATAAGAACTACATCCAAATTTTTCAGTTACTTTCACCACATCAAAGTTAATGGTTATCAACTAAATTTTTTTCAACAAATATCTATGGCGGCATTCTCGGATACAATTAGCATCCCACTCACCAGACCAGTGCAACAACACTATAGAAACATTTCTAAAACTTTTTTTTTTTCTATTTATGTTTTGACTCTTTCTCACATTGAGGACACCATTTGACTCAAGTGTGGGGGAGGATTTTAGTTTTTATTTCATTTTTTTAGTTTTTGTTTTGGTTTCAGTCTTTTAGTTTATGTTTTCTATTTTGTAATATTTTTTATTTTGAAAACAAATATTTGTGTACTGGTTTTAGAATGATGTTTTAAGTAATCATTATAGTTGTACTGATTAGATTTTGTGCATTATCTATTTGTTCTAACCTTACTGATTTGCTAATTTGGTTCGTTTGATGTTCCAATTTTACTTAAGCTTGTCATGTTTTTCTCTTTTAAGTTAGCTTTAGTTTCTGATTTACCATTTTTAATTTGTTTTTTTGAGTTTACCTACCATTTACAAATTGTTCTTACCATTTGCAAACTGTTCTTCAATTATAAGATAAGTTTATGTTGCTATTTTATAATAGCTTATTGTTTTAATTTGCTATTTTTGTCTAAATTTGGATACACAATTTTTCTTTTTCTTTTTCACTGTTTTCATTGGAAAAAAATTTGTTTTTAAACCATTTGTGAGTAGTTTTTTATTTAGCAATCATAGTTTGAAATCTTAAACCTGATTGAATTATTCATAACATAGAAGTTAACTAGCTTTTCATAAAAAAGTTAGATGTTAGGATTAATTTTTGATAGAATTAGTGAGACTAGAGACTAGGGCTTGTTTTATTATTGTGTGATTCACTCATGTTTGTAAGTTTTCTAAAACTTGATCTGACTCCTTTGAAATACTTGATCTTTATATATTCTTGAAATGATTTAAGCAATATTTGTTTTTCATTTACTTGACGAAAATGACTCACCTCTTATAATTTTCCTTTTAACATCCTTTGAGCCTCATTAACCTTTTCTTTGATGATTTTGTAAAGATACCAGACCATTTTTTACCCATCAAACTGAAAGTCTAAGAGTTTTGATGATAATAAATATTATAAGATGTGTTGTGATGTATAACCATGCTCACTCATTTACAAAACTATTAGAAACTATAGATCAGACGATGCAATGAATGCATGTGCTAGAATATATAGTGAATCCACATCAAATACTATCTAAGAAAGAATAAAGATGATTTTACACAAAGTAACAGACAATGACAAGAATGAGTACAATACTAAGTTAGAAATATCAGACGATGTTTCAATGAACTAGTCAAACGATAGTCATACTGTGAAAAAATTGTTTGAAATGTCTCATCAAGATAGTAGACGATGTCTAGAAAAGAACTCGATGAACTATGCTATTAAGCGGTACACTTGAAAGACGAAGAGAGCATCAACAATGCACCAAACAATGATCAAGTCATGCACATGATAGACAGTGATGCGCGATTTAACAGTGAAGTTTCCAAACTTGGAATTTCTATTCTATATATTACTCAAATGATTATTATATCCTTTCTATACTTGTTTTAATATTATGAAACTACTGAAAATGTTTTTCTAATCAAAACGAATAGCTGAATCCAAAAATAAAATGTATTTGAAGAAAAGATACAGGGCACAACTATGTTCATGAATATATTATGCTTAAATGTTTATGAAAAAAAATTTATATATATATATATATATATATATATATTCTGAGTGTTTACAAATTGATTATGTATACAACTATATAATTATTGATTAGTTCAAAGGCTGTATAGGAAAGTTTTCAGAAAACAAAGTATAAAAATATATAACATGTCAAGAAGAATATAAAACGAGATTAAATCTAGTTATGTTCAAACATTTTAGTTTAAGTTTAATATGGAAAGTGTTGATAATATTTATGAATTTATATATGAGAATAGAAATATTAAGATATTGTTTTCAACAATACTTATGCTTTAATATAGAAATTATATTGATTGTTGAGTTTCAAAAATGTTTCTAAATGTATTTTAGAATATCAATTCGCACACAAGTAAATATAGAGTTTTCATACTCAAGCATCTATGAGAATTTTTGAAGCTTATTACAAGCCTTAATCCTAAAAAACCATGATAAACCTAGCCTTGGAATTTTGAGCTATTGAATTGTATTGGAAATTGGTTGAAAAGATAAGTGTAAGGGTGTTTACCTTTAACTTTATGAGATGTGGAAAAATCTGAATATGTAAAAATGGGTTCCAAAGTAGATTGAAAAAAGAGAAAAAAGATGAAAAGGAAGAAAAGAAAATAAGAATAATAGTGATATGGAAAAGAAAGAAAAGTAGAATAAAGAGGATAAAAACAGAAAATAGAAGTTAAATAAAAAGAAAAATTTTGGTATAATAGTTGATTAGACTACTACCTATCTTTGAACTTTTCCACATTGTTATTCATTTCCTTTTAAGCCTTGAATACTTTCAATTATCTCAGTTAAATTACAATTGATGAGAAAATTTTGAGCTGCATTTTTTTTTCAAGTAATGGAAATTAGAGGTTTTTCAAGCCTACGAGAATACTTGCATTCGTGATGTGTTTTTATGATAGCCACTTGAGTAGGGATGATAATGCAGGCTAGTCTGCTCCTTTAGGTCAATCTTGTATAAGATGTAGCTTGTGGGCTTGCGGACTAACCTGCATAAGGAAACTATTTTTAAAAAAAGAAATTCATTAATTATAAAAAAAAACGATTTTTCCTATTGAAAAATTAAATTTTATCCATGTTTTAATTCATTCAATTAAGATAAAAATATGAATTCAAGTATTTTTTATTTAAGTATTAGAAGACTTGATTAAAAATAATTGAAGTTTTTTTTTGCATCTATTTTTTCTTTATATGTATGTAAACGTATCAAAGTATCTTATCAAAATTTTGCTACAAAATATTTTAATGAGCATGACTAATTTTTTTAAAAAGTATCTTATTGAAATTTCTTATTAATTTTTTAAAGAGTATCTTATTAAAATTATTAACAAATTTTAAATAGAAGACTTTACTTAAAATAAAATAAAGGTCACATTGTAATAATGAATGAGTGAAATATGATTTTTTTTGCAGAAAAAATAAAATAATTATCTTTTTATTTATGCGGGTCAGCAGGCCAATCCACCATGTCTTACTATTGGCCCGCACGGACTGCGAGTTATGCGGAATAAGTCTAAACGGATCAACAAACTAGATTAATGAGTCTGTTTCACACTTTTTGGTAACAGATCGTGAAGCAGTCTGCATGACCCACTCTGCATTGTCATCCCTTGAGAGAATAAGTGAAACACTTACCTTAATTAAATTTTATGAATTTTGTGATGAAATCATGTTCTAGTATAAGCGTGGAAGTCCTACAAAATCCAATTCGTGGGAAGTTTAATTTCCCATAAATGATTTTTCTAATATAAAACTACTTAATATTGTCATGAGTTCGTATATGTGGGAAATTATATTATCACCCACAATTAATTTCAATACTTATCTTCCTCAATGTACTATTTAAGTTTCCTACAAATATATGCGTAAAAAAATTAAAAATATTCGTGAGAAATATGTCATGGAAAATAATTTTTGTATCCATAAAAAAAATCAACTATTATATACTACACTTTCGTCTGGGAAATTTCTGTTGATATTATTTTACAAATTAGATAAGAATTTAATAAATAGTGTATTTAGAAAGAGACACAATAAACGTCGTTCTCCAACAAACAATGTCCTCTCTTTTCAGATTCTACTTGCGCTCGACGACAATTTGGTGGATTTTGTAATTTTAATTTGTTATTTTGGATCAGGGAACAAAATTAATAAAAAATTAACTTATTTTTTAACAATTCGTATAAAAAAATCCTAAATAATAAAAAAATATTTTTAATAATTAATATGTTTTAATCTATATGTAAAATTTGTATGTAACATACTAATTTTATTACCTACCCATTTTATTTATGATATCTAGGAACCATTTTGTTGGACAAGTAGTGGTGTCACATCACATCTTATATAAATGACTATTTAGGTCCGAATATAAATGTGTACATAAATATTCAATATTCTTAATTGCAAAAGGATATATTTCTGATTGCTTCCGTAATTAGCACAAGTAAAATCAATTAAATGGTTTAGACTAAGAAACTTTGAAATCATATCTTGTTAACGGAAGTGTTAAGGAAATAGTCGCCAATGAAGCTGCGGAAGGAGATGCCGAAGTTCGCAAGCCGCTGATATTTCTTCGCACGTTTTATTTATTTTTTTACTTTTTTTATTAACCTCAACATATTCTATTATTAGCTCAACAACTAATATAATATTTTGGATTTTTTAACAGTTGTGAAATGTAACCGTTGAAACGTGTAGAATTTTAAAAAATTATTAAAATGGATAAAATTTTAAAAAATTATCGTAACGGATAAGGTGATATAATTTCAATTGAAATATGATTACATTAAAATTATACTCTTATTAACTTGATACAACCTTTTCATAACGAGGTTGTGTCACGTTAATATGACTTACCCATTTTGATAAATTTTTAAAATTTTACTCATTTTGTTAATTAGTGTGTAAAATTACATTGATAACAAATCTTCATATTTATTTATTCTTATATTCGTTATTGAATAATTCATTCCACATAACGCTCTAATATGTTATGATTTTTTATTATAGTTATCATTCAATACACACATTTAATTAAGAGTGGAAAATAAGTTAGTTCAGCTTGTTTTGGCCTAACACATCATTGGCGCACCAAAAACGAGGTGGGATAGGCTGGTCCGTCAAGATTGTGCGGGCTGGAAATAGTAATTTCCCTCGTCACAGGACAGGCTGACTCGCCACTTTTATTTTTTTTAATTTATTTTGTTTTAAATCTATTTACTTTGTTATAATCATTAATATTTCTTTTTGGACATAAAAAATAAAATTAAATCAAATTTTAAAATTCTAATGAAAGAAAGTTTAATACCTAACAAAATGAAGTAAATATAAAAAATATTTAATGAATCAAATAATGTATAAAGAAATTAATGTAAATAAAGTTCTATATAAAACATTGACCACTACTCATCTTTATTCCAAAAGTATGAGATCTCTCTTTAAAAGTGTCAAACATAAAAAAAGGGTGAGTTGGCGGACTGGCCCGTTTCATCCCACCGAGTTGACGAGTTAGACGAATCGGACCAATACGAGTTGGTGGGTTCAAAAAGTTAGTCTGCCCCACTTAAATGATGGCGGGTCGGCAGACTGGCCCACCGGACCCGACCCGTCTAGTCATTCCTACATTTTATGGTTGTTTGATAAAATTTTCCTTTATATGCAAATAATATATTTTTTTAAGGAAATTACCCACACAACTTCTTCTGACCTCAAGTCGAGAGATAGCATCGCTAGAGTCAATCACTACATCCGAGGTATTGTCCGTTTTGGAGGTTAGAGGTGTATTTAAACTGCCATTTGTCTCGACTCCTAAGCGATATGGGACTATTTGACGTTAGTGGAACAAGTCCCCAGTCGAGGTCTAAGGGGAGTGGTTTCTCCCTAGTTGAAGGGCTAAGGAACATTTTCGTTCCCACAAATGACGCTAATGTGCCGACCTCAAGTCCGAAAGATAACATCGCTAGGGTCAATCACCGCATCTGAAGTATTGTCTGCTTTGGAGGTCGGTGTTCCGTCACGGTTTTGTCCTTAAAAGGCACCTCGGTAAATTAAGGGATGAAAATGTATTTAAACTACCCTTGACCTCAACTTCTGAGCGACGTGAGACTGTATTGGCAGTACCAAAACACAACTCCATAGATACATTCCAATTATATTAATAGTTATTTTTTTTCAACGTTCTACACAAATCTATCTTTAGAAAAAAGAACATTATATTTAACTCCTCTTTCTTTTATATCGAGACTATATATTAAGGTTTAAAAACATTATACTACACTTAATGAGGAAAGTCACTCGATAGTAAAAAAAAGGAAAGAAAAGTAGGAATACTTTTTTTCTACCACACTTAATGAGAAAAGTCACTCAATGAAAAAAAGAAAGAAAGAATATAAGTGTATTTTGACAAATACTGGTATATTTATTTGTATTTTTCTATCCTATATACTTAAATAAATTGAATAATTTCTCTATGTCTTCTTCGCGTTTATATCTTCTCTTGACTATATAACTAGAGTAACAAGTTGATAAAAAAAAAAAAAAATATCATTAGTAGAAAATTATTAAATAAAATTAATTTTAAAAAAATAATTAATTACTATATTTAATTAAATGAAATATTATTTTATAAAATAAAAAAATTATTAATATCTAAGTAGTTTATATTATTAAACAAAATTTATAAATTATTTATAAATTAATATCTAATTAATTATAAAATTTTAGGTACTAACTTTAAAATTTAAAGTAATTAATATTTAATTAAATATCAACTATAAACTAATTTATAAATTTTAATTAATAATAAAAATTATTTTAAATATTTATAATTTTTTAATTTATAAAATAATATTTAATTTAGTTAATATAATAATTAATTATTTTTTATTTTTAAAATCAATTTTTGTTTAATAATATTTTTTTCTACTATGTGCTTTCTAGATACAAATTATTAAATATATGATCTACGTAGAATAAAAAGGATAAAGACTAAAACCTAACACTTGTGTCATCATAAGACATAAAAAATTGTATTCCGGACCCTATTACGTGTTCCCACCTTAGTTGTGATGTCCTCTTACATTTTTTTATTTTATATAAAAAGTTACATTTAGTCAAGTGTAAGTTGACTTTGGCCAGACTTTGACTTATTTTAACAAATGAAGTCATCAAGCACTAATTCACATGTTTACTTATTTAAGAGCACTGGATATTATTTATAAATAATTGATTATTAATAAAAGTATTATTTTAATATGAGTTCTATACATATGAATTGTTTCTTATAAATTAAAGGAAAACATTTATAAAACTTTCTATATTTTATAAGTATTTTTCTTTAAAAATCACTAAATATAAATTAATTTTAGAAAAAAATAATAATTACTTACTATATTAATAAAATTAGATTCTATTTTAGAAATTAATTTTTTTTTATCTAAATTAGTTTCTATTTTTAATAAATAATAATAAATAGTTTATAAATTGATATCTAAATACCTACCTAAGTTTTAACTATCAATTATTTAGATTCTAAAGTTGGTATGTAAAACCTTGATATCTAATTAGATATCAATTTAGAAACCATTGATTAATAATAAAAACTAATTTAGATACCAATATTTTTTTTAGTCTCTAAAATAGTATGTAATTATATAACAACTAATTACTTTTTATATATAAAATTAATTTTTATTTAATGATTTTCTGTCTACATTAAAATAATATTTTTATTTAAGTATTTGCTGGGGTTATACTGATATATAATTTTTCCCAAAGAAATTAAGAAATTGCTTGATATAGGTTGACTCGATGTTAACATATTTACACAAATTTTTAATCTTATACATGGAATTAAATAAATATTTATTTTATATAATAAAAAACTATAATAATAAATAATTTTAAATATATAAATTTTATTAATTCAAATTTATTAAGTTATATTTTGGATTTCGATTAAATAATTTGTATTGTAATATAATTAATTTTATTTTGAAGTATTGATAATTTCCTTTATAAAATATAAGATTGAAGTTATAACTAAATATATTGAAAGATGTAAATAATTTTAAAAAAATTACATAGCACTCATAAAAACCGTCTTGCTGAATAATGATGGTTAGGAATACTCTTATTTAAGATAAATTATTCTAATTTATTCACTCAGACTCGTGGATAAGTAAAAAACAAGAGTCTAATTTCATAGAGATTAAAATTGCTATATAAGTTCATTTAGTTTTTTTTTTTATATATATTACATTTTCTAAATTATCTTCAACATATTTATTAAAGATCACGGTTACGTTTAAATTAACTTAAGGGTATTTTTAAAATTATCATATTAAATAGAGTTGAATTAGTTAAAAGTGATCTTATATCCGGTCTATCAAATTTTGATCATCATTTTTCTTATATTTTCACTATAAGAAATTATTAAATATGATAATATGATTATTATATTAATTTAATTAAATATTAAAAAATTATTAATTTTTTAAATAATTGTTATTATTTATAAAAATTAAATTAATTTTTAAATTAATATCTAATTAGTTAGCAACTATTTTAGACATTTTAGATTCTAATGTTGATAACTAAAACATTGATAACTAATTAGTTAAACTAATTTATAAATTTCATTACAACCTACTTTAAATACTAATAATATTTTTAATTTTTAAAATATTATCAAATTTAGTTAATATAGTGACTAATTATTTATGATATTTAAAATTGATTTCTATTTAATAATTTTCTTGTAGGGTATATATGGAGAAAATATGTATATGAAAAAATTAATAACTTTATTTTTAAAATTTTAATTCTTCAATAATAATATTAAATAAGTTTATAGCTAATTTAATAAACCGAATATGTTAAATTTATAGTCAATTTTTATTTTAAAATTAATCACATACATCTTTTACAAGATTGAATAAGGTTGACAAACCTTTCATTCATGATATCTACGTATTCAAGATTCAAAAAAATCATTAACAATTTCGTGCAAGTTGATTCCGCAGTGAGCGGTATAATTAAGGTTGATTATTTTATATTATCATTAACTTTGAATATTAATTTTGCATTACTTACTAATTTGTATCTCTTATACTAGAAATTCTTGTTGGTATTTATTGAAAGGAAGGAAAAATAAAAAGAAAGAGTTTGGCAGTGTTCATGCATAGATACATGTGTTATTTTTCTTTGGCCAATTGATGATTCAAAGTATAGTATTAAAGTTGCAACCATTGCTTCATGCATTGCCTTACTCTTGCCATCTTCTGCCGCAAGTTAGGTGTTGCATGCAGCACGCTGTTGAGTTATAGCAGGAATAAGCAACTTTACCTAGTTACATGTTTGAGGCTAACGTAAACCATACCTCACTAGGGTTTTTTTTCATTGATGCCTCACTCATTTAGGTACTCGATTACCGTCAACTATCTCATCCTTCTTCTCTCAATCATATTAATTTCTCCATTTCTTTGAAAACTTCACAAGCATGTCGTGGCTAATTCTTTTATTTGTTCCGAAGTCAAAATTAAATAATATCTTAACATATAGGAATTGATTGAAGAATTTAGATATTGTGTGTAAATAATGTATGTGAAAGGATGTGTATACTTTAATTTATGTATACATATAAAATATACACGTATACATACATAGTACTCCCAAACAAATTATTTTAATTCATAGAGACACCGTCACAAATGAGAACTTCTTTTTATTATTATTGTATTATGTTAATATAATATACGAATGTTCCTAACTAAACTAACTTTACAAAATAACTAAAAACTTATAAAAATAATAGACAATTGATTAAAGCTAATTTTTTTAATTGTTTTAATTTTTTTATAACCAAATAGTTTGATTCTGATGAAAACACATTCAACCACAACATCCACAAAATAAAGAGGTCGAAGATTTATAGTCTTAACCAGGAGCCTACAAGTAGATTGGGCTCCACCTATCCTTTTTGGACCAAGATCATATTTGAAGAGGTCAACCCCAAGGTATGATAAATCACACAATAGATTAATGAAAGACCTTTGATCTAGAGGATAACAACTACGCTATGATTCCAAGGACTTAGGAAGATTGAATCTCAACCGACTTCAATGAGTCTAAGCTACTATCATCATGCACCTTAATATGTAAGACATTGTACATAATAGAATAGGATTTCATGGGTCTTATTTTGAGCCAAGTAATGTAGAATATTTAGGCTAAGTAGTATATGATTTTGGGCTTGTATTTTGGATCCTGTGAAAATTAAGGTTAGATTAGGGTTTCCTTAACCTAGTTAGGGCTTTAAATGAGCTTCTAAAGACCCAGGAGAAACCCTAGGTGGGTCTATGTTGATGAGAAGTGCGTGCTTCCCATGTTTTTAGCATATGTTCTAATGTGGAAATCATGATTTGACAAGTGACACTTGATCCACTCTATGTGCCACTTTTCTAGGGTTTTTGTTCTTGCCGGTTGACTTCGGTCGGACTTGGTGGTGAGCTCCGCTTTGATTCGTCTTCACATGATGCTCCGAAATGCCGATAGTTTGTGATAAAGGAGACTCTACCTGTTGATCACACTCCGACAATCAAGTCAGTGAGAACATTCAAACTATAAATTTGTTTCAGTCTAGAGTTCTTAGAAAAAAAAACTTACCTTTACCCAGGGTCTTAAACCCTTTTATATACATTCCTTCATCAATTTTCATCAACCAGAATATTATTTCAACAACAAGAATATAATTTCAACAACAAGAATATAATCTTAACAACACGAGTATTTCGTTAATGTGTACCTTTATTTTTCGGGTACAATGCAACATTATTCCTAACAACTTTTACATTGAAAGTATATATATGCCTAACTACCTCAATTATTCACCATGTGTTTTTTTTTTTTAATTATCCTCTTAATATGGACTGCCAATCATCTGGGCCGATCTCGTGACGTGTCATTGGATCCATGATCGCCTCAAGTCGATCGAGGGATTTTTCATACGGGTCTGTCTAATCCGAGCTACTACACTTAAGTGCTTGGGTTGAGACCCAAGCACGTCCAACCAGTACAATTTTGAATTCAAATTATCCCACCCTTATTGCTTCTTTAAATTACCAACATGGTTCTTATAAATAGGACCTTAATGCAATGTAGTTTTTCACTTTTGATGGAGTAAATAAATGTTGGCAAAGTTAGTACTCTACTTGTTCTTTAGTGACTTTAAGAGATCTTCCTAAATCCGACTACCTTAACCTCTCATTCCTGAAAGAGTTGACCTCACCTCGCATATAGAATTCTTGTCCTACTTCCACTTCATTCCACCGAAAGTTACTTCTCTTTCCAAGCTTCCGCAAACCTCCTCCATCTACATCCATTTAAAGAGCAATGTGTGAAGAAGAAGGCTATCATTTGGTATTTAGAGTCATGGTTATTCAAAGATAAGTAGCTCATTTTTCAAGTTTTCTACATAACTTTTTGCTTGTCTGGTTTAGTTTGCATCGATTGAATTGTGTTCATATGTATTTAAATTCAGTTCAAATTACTTGTCCATCTTGAACCATCCATGCGTGCATTTTTAGGTGTTCTATTGTATAATCGAGTATGTTTTTGAATTTTTTTAATCTTGCCTCAACTTTTAATTGATTCATTTACTTTCCTTTGAAGTCATTTTGATTTTTAAGATCTATAAATGTTGTCTGGAGTTTTGTTTAGTCCTAATTGTTGTTAATTCCATTAGTTAATCGTTTGAATTTTAATTTGAAGTGTTAATTTGAATTCACAAATATCATATGCCTTTGAATGCTTTTGAGTTCTTACTCGCTACTGCATCATAAGCAAGCTCTCTAGTTTTAATTTTCTATTTTGTTTCCTTACATTCATCCATAATTTTGATTTGCTTCCTTATGTTGTTATTTGACAATGTTGTGTTACTTGTTCTTTGCTTTCAAGTTCAAATATCAAGCGAATGAAAAGCGAATGAAGTGTAATTAGTGGTTGTGTATGTGCATTACAAAAGTCGATTTGAACATTAAATGAAAAGGCAATACTCCTCTTGAATGACAATAAAAGTTGAACAAAAGGAAAAGCCAAAGGAAGGAGTAGAACTTTGGACTGAAAGGACCTAAATCAATTCAGCCAAAACCTAAAACAAAAATACAAAAAGAGATTAAAATTGAACGCACTCTTGGAAGTGAACCTTCACACTTATATAACCTATCTTGGTTAAATTCGTGTCCAGTGAAAATTTTCCTTCAGGTTTTTGTTCATTTACTTTGATAAACACCAAAAATAATAAAGGACAAGTTCATCATATAATCTTAGCTTTTGTTTTAATTTTGTGATCTATTATAGTTCATTTCCTTAAGCATTTTCTTTCACTAGTGGAGTATAAATAAGTGGTTATACGCTCATTGTTATTATTGATTAACAAGATAACGCTTTCAAAACAGTTTTTCCAAGATTGTTTCAAACTTTGGATATTTTTCTAAGAGTGGAATATGATTGCGTTATATTCTTTATACTTCAATATGAGATTGTACCCAGGTGTATTCATTTTCTCTCTTGACTACTGTATTTCTGTAAAGACTGGTGTTGTCTAGATTAAGAGGTTGTTATGAGATCTGTGGTCTTTTTGCCAAAGGTGGTGTGTGTTCTTGAAGGGTTCAAGATCACCACTTTGGTGGATTTGTGTAATCAAGGTGTTTGATTGCTTAGTGAATTCTCAAAGGTTTCTAAGGACTGAATGTAGCTCTTGGTAAAGAGTGAACCAGTATAAACTCTTTGTATTGATCTCTCTATCCCTACTCTCTTTTAAATCAGATTTTGCTTTTAAACACTGCTGATAAAAATAAGACTGTTTTGCAAAAACAACCGGTTGATTTTCTGCAATCACATTAAAAAAATGAGATTTGTTTCAAAGCATTTTTCAAGTTTTTTTTGAAAAACAACCTATTGAAAAGTCGAAACAACCGGTTATTTCATGTTTTGCTATATGAAGAAGGGCCACTCTGTTAGATTCTTCAGAGTAAGAAAATTTTCTGTTCTCAGGGGTGTTTTGAAATGGGTTCCTAAGAATTCTAAGGATCCTAATTCATCTGTTAATGCTCATGGACCCACATTTGTAAGGGGACCAAATCTTGCATCTTGATTTTGCTTCTTATAGGGTTATTTGATGGAAAATCAACATATGTGGCACCTTTGGAAGTAAAGAATCATACTGATATGAAGTATGAAGCCTTAAGAGAAGTGATCTGATATGGAATCATGGGGGCAGTTCTTAATTGCACAATAAATTCTTGAAAGTCAAGTGATATCCTTGACCCATGTGTTGTGGTGTTTTAAGAGAAAAATCCTCAAAAGCTAAGAACTTTTGTATTCTTACTTCTTAATTTGTAATTTTGGTTCTCCTTGATTAAATAAAATATTAATTGATTCTTTCTCTTGAGTAAATCTGTTGTGAAAAATCTCTATTCAAAGGCTTATATGATCAACACTATGCTGTTTCATCTCGGACAAAGTTTCTTGGTTTATGAAAACGAACAATTGCTGTCACAGAAAAACAACCAATTGTTTTCACGAAACAACCGATTGTTTTACCTCTGGTAACATTGTATTAAAGCTATTTTAAAAACCTGTGCATTGTTACAACTGTTGCTTTTCATTCAAAGTTGTTATGGGTCAAAATTACATTTATTGTGGCTTTGAATACAATCTGATTGGGAGTTATTTTGGTCATAATGAAATATGTTTCTTAACTTCTTGGAAACTTAAGAGCTTTTATGAATGGTCAAATTTGGTTTGTGTTGCACTGACTAATCTGTTAGGGGGATGACGTATGTCATATTCTCTCTGCAACAAATTCTTTCTTTGTTGAAAAACAACCCACTAAATGCCAATACATGTTGATTACCTTTTCTGCTTCAATACATGTGCTAGTTCAATTGTTTTTTCTCACAGAATTAACCCATTATTTTTCCTCTGGTTGCATCTTGCATTTGCTGGATTTTCTCCCATCTCTAAAATATCATCCTTTAATCATGGACTCAACTCCTCCCTCATAAAAAAGGATGAAGACCCGTGCTGTAAAGCGAGGAGGGCACCTTGAAAACTAGTTTTCAGGGGATGATGAAAAGATTGAGAAGTTCCTACATGAATCTAGTAGGAAGGCTATCAACAAGCCAAAACTTATCACCTTCAACTAGCTGAAAAGGAAGAATCTCACTGAAGTGAGGAATGTCTTGAAAGAGCAGCTACTAAAAAGGTTTTTGGAGTTGTTTGGAAACATTTATGTTGACCTAGTGAAGGTTTTCTATTCATGTGGTTGAAGACAATCTTTGCTCACACGTGAAAGGCATTGACATGGAGATAACTCCAGAAGTTTGGTATGATGTAGCTGGTTTGAAATATGCTGGACTAAGAATAAAGAAAGGAAACATTAGGGTTGTAGAAGAGTTTAACAAAATGCAGTACTACAGGAGCTGTCTCAAGAATCGCAATCCAAAGTGAGGAACTTTTTGGTGGGAGGCTTGAAGCAAAATGAAAGAATTATTGGTTTCATTGTATCTTGGATGCTGACTCCAAGAGGAAGCAATCATTCTGTTTTGGTTGAGGAAGATCTTGTCCTCATTTACTGCATCATGAACAAGATCAAGATTAATTGGATCCTCATTATCAAGGAACACATGAAAAAATACAAGAGGTTAAGTGATTATCACTATCCATATGCTATCCTTATCTCTAAGTTTTTGCATTATTTTGAAATTAATATCGAGGAGGAGCTAACTGAAGTGGTCAAGGCATCACATGAAGTCAACAATGGATCCTTAAGCAAGATGCGATTCACAAAAATTGGAGGAAAATGGGTTAGCAAAGATGGTGACTAAGCTGGTTCTTCAAGTGGAATTCATGTTAAAGATGATGGAGAAGAGGCTGTTGCTGCTACTAGAGTTAATGCCGATGATGGACATCAAGCTGGGCAAGGTGATGATAGTCCAAGTGTTGGAAACATGGGTGAACACTTCTATGTTACCCATTGAGAGATTGATGTTAAGCAGGATGGACAACTTTGCAGATGACCAAAGGAATGGAAAGGTTCCAGAACCTTGATGAACAAATTGAGGTTGTTCAGAATTAGCTCTTTGAGCTTCAACATGACAAAGAGGATTGAAGAATTTTAATGCTTTATTTCTTATCCTGTTTTTGTATGCTAAACAATTACTTTTAATTCTATTTTTATCACTTGTCTTACTCTATTTGTGAAGACAAATAGGGGGGAATGATGTGGTTTTTAATGTTGTATTGTTGCTGTTACATTGCTTTAAATCTGGTTTATTGTGTTGCTGCTGAATGCTCTGATCTGAACCTTATTCACACTGGTTTTCACACTGATTTTTACTAGTTTTCATGTTGGAAACCTATTGATGAACGGTTCTTGGGTACTCTTAAAACTTGAGTTATTCCGTTATCTTGTACATGCACAATTTCTATTTTGCAGGTGCTTTCAAATTCGAAAAGGACAACACAAACAAACCAGGGATTTGTCTTTATCAAATAGGGGGAGATTGTTGAACACAGGCTTTGATGTCTCCAAATCCAAGTGGATTGCTTGAAGACCCTGCTGCTGGTTGTGTATGTGTCTTATGTAGTTTGAATTTGTTAATCCAGTCAAAGTTATGATCCAATGTTGTTTGGTTCAAGTTCTTTTGAGAAAAAAATGTTTTCTAAAGAAAGTGGAAAATCAACCTGTTGAAATTTCGATTCAACCGGTTGTTTTGAACTTAGAGTATTTTGAAAAGGATTTGAAAAAGCTTGAAATTGGTTGACCTTGCTGTCAAGCCAATTCAACCGATTGTTTCGTGTTTTCAATCGATTGATTTTGTGAAAATCATAACATAATTCTGTTAAGTTGATTTGATCTGATTTAATTGATTTAAAACTGTTTTGACTCTTGCATTAAATGCTTTTAACAATTGTTTGGAGTATAGATAAGTGGTTATATGGTTCTGGTTGTTATTGTTTAAAAAGATAACACTTTCAAAATAGTTTTTCAAAGTTTGCTTCAGGTTTTGGATCTTTTTATAAGAGTGGAATATGATTGCATTGTATTCTTTTTACTTCAATATGAGATTGTATCCAAGTGTATTCATTCCTTTCTTTCTTGACTACTATATTTCTGTAAAGACTGGTGTTGTGCGGATTCAGAGGTTGTTATGAGATTTGTGGTCTTTTTGCCAAAGGTGGTGTGTGTTCTTGAAGGGTTCAAGATCACCACTTTGGTCGGTTTGTGTAATCAAGGTGTTTGATTGCTTAGTGAATTCTCAGAGGTTTCTGAGGATTGGATATAACTCTTGGTAAAAAGTGAACCAGTATAAACTCTTGGTATTGATCTTTCTATCCATACTCTCTTTTAAATCTTCTTTTACTTTGTTTTTAAACACTGTGATAAAAATAACCGATTGTTTCGCAAAAACAACCAGTTGATTTTCTGGAATCACATTAAAAACAGTTTTGAAATTGCCTGAATTGATTTCTACTTCTTTGATTCTTCATTGCCTTTCAATCTACCTTCAACGTTTACGAAAATCTTTCATAAATAATTCACCCCTCTTGTTTAAGACCTACATTTCTTACACAACTGACATAGAAAGTGTCGAGTTTTTATATTGATTCTATATCTCCATCAGAACCGTCATAAAAAAATCATGTAGAACTGTCATACAAAGTCTTTTTTGCACTAGTGTTTCTTACCTTTAATTTCTTGCTTATCGTATTTCTCGACCACTTTTTGAGTTTGTCTCATATCTACTCTCTTTTAAGTTATACTTTGTAAATTGAGCTTTTCTTGCTTTTAATTCCATTGACTACTTGAAGTGGATTACATTATGGGAAGATGAAAAGTTCTCATAAAAATAAATTTGTAAGAGATGTGATGAGAGTAATTGATATTTAATTTTTTTAATTAATAAACCAATTAAGATTATAAATTTATCCTTATATTTAAAAATAATTAAATTAAATAATTTATTAATTCATACATTTATTTTTATAACTATTATTAGTATATAAATTTATTTATTATTTTATAAATAACTATATTTTTTATTATATTATAGTTTTATTTTTATTAATAATAATAATAATACTAATTATTATTTATTTTTATTAATAATATTATTAAATATTCGATACAAACAAAATTAAAATAACATTATTATTATTATTATTGATATTATTAATCAATTTAATTT
>Ga0123342_1000310_pt1 | contig 72731 bp, 36 predicted proteins | sample Turbeawhitnodule_FD_89960 | JGI IMG/M metagenome (GOLD analysis project Ga0123342, IMG submission 89960) | Root nodule microbial communities of legume samples collected from Mexico - Turtle bean Mexico white nodule | ecosystem: Host-associated > Plants > Roots > Nodule | place: Mexico: Nepantla... | reverse complement strand
TCTGTTTTTATTTAATTTGTTGAATACATATTTTTTTTCTAATTATAGTTTTTATATTATACATATTTACATTTAACATATATTTTTTTAATTATAATTTTTAAATTTACGAAATGTGTGAAACTTTTTCATTTTTAAACAAAAACAACTCATTTTATTATTAATTTTTTTAATAGGCAAGAGTTAATCTGTAAAGTAACATTTAACACCTTTAAAAAAAATTAAAATTCTCTCATAACCATCACATTACTCACAAACTCCCATAAACTTTTCTCAGACATCCACCCTAACATACCCCAATCCAAACACCCTAACTTTTTTCACACTTTCCTCACACATCCTCTCCTTCAAATCCTCACACATCCCCTCCCTAATCCAAACAGAGCCTAAATATGTAGTTAAAAATAAATTGAAATTTTCATTTAATTTTTGTAAACGTTGAAAGTAAATATAAATGAAATTAAACAAATAAATATTCAGATGAATATGAAATTTTAATATCAGTCTATATAAAAATTGTCTTCTAATGAACCAATTTGTTTGGGATTGTTCTGCGTAATTCTTTGGTTTGTATAATCAATTCATCATAACTTGGTTATTAAAAATTTTATGTTTAATTTCAAAAAGATATTACAATATCCATATCTAACTTCTATCGTATTTTTTTTTTATAAAAATATTTTTATGTTAGTATCATTATGTAACTTGACATCTCAATTGACACTTCAAGTAACAACAATCATCTCATCACATATAAAAAATAAAAAATACAAAAATATGGAGAATTAGGCCAAAACCTACATGTTAACAAAAATGATACATATGTAGACTATAACTATTCTTAAAGATTTCTAAGAATATGGAAGTCTATTATTCATAATTTTCTATGAATAAATCATAAATTGGTCAACTTATCAGCACACACATTTTCTTTACGAAAAATATTAATAATCTTAAACTTGATTTCTTCATTGTACTTAAGACAAATATTTCATCGATTTCGAAACTTCTATTAACTTCTATTGTATTTATTACACACAAATTTTATTTACCGAAATTTCCATATCTAACAAAATCAAGTACACAACAAAGACAATGCTCACTTAGTTATTTAATCAATTATTTCTTTCATTTGTAACATTCAAATTATTTTAAGCATTACAAATTTTAACAAATCATTTATACTATATAGTTTTTTACATTTCCTTAATCGGCACTTCATTTATAATAAACACCTACTAATATTACATCCTTTTAATACAATATAACACTTCATAATTACTTCTAAATATATTCAATTTTTGAAAAATTATTTCTTCAACATTTTTTTATTCCAATTAATTACTTCTAAAATTATTTCTCAATTATTTGGTCTTACTAAATTTACTTTAATAAATTTCTATTCTCTAATTAGTTTTTTTTCTTTAAATATTTTATTATTACTCAATATAACCTTTCTCAATTTTAGTTTAAAAAATATTTATATTTCTACACTTTGATTCAAAATATTCATTTCTCAAATTATTCAATATACAAACTATTGTTTTCCTCTAATTTTTTCCTCCCTCCTTTATTTTTAAATCAAAAGAAAAAATTGCTTCCAAATATCTTTACAGCCTTCAAGTTCTATAATAACAGCTTAATATTTTCCAGAAAAGATTGAATACGATGAAATTAAGGTTCAACATTTAAGTTTATGTGCAGGGCACAAATCCATTAGGAAATTGGAGATATTTTCCTAATCAATCAACATTTCCCCATTTGTAGTCTGAATTGTGTCCTTGTTAGTCTGTAGGTTTAGGGCTTCACCGTGTTTTTTCATTTCTTGTGACCTCACAAACTCCTCAATTCTTGCTTTTAGCTCATCATTGGGAATCAACATATCCGCAGTAAGATGAGAACGGTTGAATGGATCAGTCTGCACAAACAATCAAATGGAAAAGCATAAACCAAAGAAGGAACCACTTTCTCTATCTCAACATAAAAAATGGGGAACAAAGGATCCATGCTATATACACTTACACTATCACTAAGAAGATGCCTCTGAATCACAGGACGATCAACCGTGGTCTTTGAAGAAGGCAAAATAACTGGATCCTTCATCAAAGTGTACTGCAATGCAAAACATGTATGATGTGCCAGAATTAGCTTATCTCTTCATTCAAAAATACGAACAAATTTTTAGAGCTTTTGGAAGAAATGAAAGCAATTTTTCCCTCAAAGAACGAAAAGTGATGCTATCAAATTTTACACTTTGGCAAATCAGTTATTCGAAGAGTGATGGTCCCAGAAGGAAAAAAACATGTTATGAGACAGAAAGAAGTAGAAAACCCACTTGAATTGGATCAAGGAATTCCTCAGGTATTTCCCCTAGAGTAGCTTCAGCATCCATTGCCTCCGAAGCAGCAACTTTAGCTTTAGCACCAAGTTGAATAAATTCCTGTATAATTCTGCCATCCTCGCCAATTCTGCGAAGGACATCGGCTGCAGCACTAAACAACTGCATCGAATTACCAATCAGTTTAAATTAGCTTATGACAATACACAGACAAAATAAAATTTCTTGAGAACAATATGCAATATATCAAAAGTCCCACAAACTTGCCTGATCATTGTATGATCGACCATCCCTTGAGATCACAGATGGGAAGATGGAATTCGTGTCACCCCTAGCCAGATGAACATATATGTGCACAATCTGCAAGTAAATACACTGAAGTTAGTAGTTTGCTTTGAAAAATCAAGTCTAGTAATAATATATGTGTCACTGTCAATGGCCATTTTTTATGTCGAATCCATCAAATGACCATATTTGACATCAAATAACAGTTTAAAAAGAGCAATTTGATTTCAAAATTGACAATGAAGAATTATTTTTATGCCTTTCTTGTTGAAGAACCAAAGATAACACTTGCATCCTTAGAGAACCAAAATGATTGTTGAGTGGTAATGAAGAATGGGACTATGGGAGGCCAAGCTTAATCAGCTATGCATCTTAATAGAACTCCTAATCACTGTCATACTGATATTACCGTATCAAGAACCAAATTTCTACAAAAACTTAAGCTGTGGGGTAGGGAAAGAGATTCATTTTATATCTCCAAGTCATTAAGTGGGCTTTTCACATTACTAGCACAAAAGTCAAAACTGTATCATTAGTGGTCCAAAATTGAAGTTCTTCAAAATTCCTCAGAATAATGAAGATGAAATATAACATTTTTTAGAATCAATCCTACTGCAAGCATGTTAGACTAAGTCTACAGATTACAAAGGATAGCATAGCATCCCTCCTGTCATAATTACTCACCACTAAAAAACATTTAAATGATTTTGAAATATAGTTTATGCCAACCTGTTTTAGTAAATGCTTTGGACGAAATTCATATTTCTCAGGATCCTTCAGACTAAGTGATTTTCTTTGGGGACCCACCAATTGCAGCAGGAAGTAATTGAGCATGCTAGCCACTCTTTCAACCTTGAAAAGGTGGGAAAATAAGATTAAACTTGCAAGTAGAAGATCTAATTTTTAAAGGAAAACCATAGTTAGGCCACAAACTATCTTATGAGATGATGGAATTCATAACTAGTCATAGTTGGAAAGAGAGAGAAAAATACCATCTCAGGAAGTAGGAACGGAGCAGTAATCTGTTCTGAAGTAAATGCAAGCATACTGACATCTTCGTTTGCCAACTTCATATCTATTCGAATAATCTAAAAAGTATCTAGTATTAAATGCTTTATTAAATGGTTTTATAAACAAGGGAATACAAAATTATATATTGAAAGAAAAAAGTCAACAGACATTTTCTTGAGAATGGAATAACCGGGTCCTCTCCTGCCTCTCTTGAGCTGGTCGTTGCTCCCACTCAACCGTATTTGACATCTCAGCCTCCAATTCTTTTAGCTCAAGAATTTTTTTCAGACTTTCATCTAGAAGATAAATACTATCATTGACCAGAAAGTTCAAGAAATTCAGATAGACACCCTTTTCCTCCTCCTTAGCAATCTGGAAGAAAATTAAATACAGAAAAAAAACTGGATAAGTTGAGCACGGTATGAGATATAAAAAAATCAAATATCTTTCATTCATTACCTGTCTCCAAGCATTACGATGACTAGGGACTTGCCACAGGTATTCGAGGAGTTCCGCAATATTATGGCGGATGTTAAACTTGTCGTAGAACTGTCATGGACCAGTGACAATTTACAACAATCAGCACGGTCTTGTATTACACAACCCAGAAAGGATGATGATTTCAAATACTGAACCTCGTGATATTTAATATGTATATCAAATATCAAACTATCAAATAATATATAGGAAATATTAACTGGGGGGGCATAATATTAATCATATAAAAAATTGGTGAAGCAGTTTGAAATACAATTCTTTAGTTTCTCTGACTGGCTAATCATTCACATGCATAGGATTTCAATGAAACAATTATTTATCCATCTTAAGTCATCATTAAGTAAACAGAAACACTAACATGGTCCCCATTTTGACAATCAAGCTTGAGTTTCATTTCAACATAATCAAGAGAGGTGAGATTTCCAACAACTCAACTATATTTTCTTCAACTTAATCTAGAAATTGACAGCATTAGGGGGAAAATAGGTTGGCCATGCCACCAATACTCTTAAAATGCAGACTAACCTGTGTGTGAGAACCAGTGAACTCAATGTCAACATAAAGTTTAAGAAGATTCCTCACAAGATACTCGAGAGAGAGTTGGTGGCCTTCAAATAAAGTGGCTGCCGCAGTTGAGCCACTGCAGAAAGGGAATAGGACAGGGAGAACACATGTACTCAATAATATAGCTTAAAGACTAAACAAATTTTCACAATATAATAATGATGATGATGAGACGCAAATTGTCCAGTTTTACGCAAAAGAAAGACACCAGTTACCTCCTACGAGGCATCCAGCAGTTCAGGACTTCAACCATCTTTGCTCTCAGGTATGGGTTTTTGATAAATTCAGGGCTGGCCATGAACATAATTATGAAATTCATAAATTCATCCTGCAGAACAATATAAATTCTCATTATCTTGCATAAGAAGAAATTAGGAGAAAGAAGTAGTCCAAGAAAAAAAACACTTTTGAGGTGAAGTCTACCAGCACAACTCCATCTAAGGCCTTCGGAATCCGAGAAGCAAATATTAGAAGTTCCATGGCATCTTCTACAAAATGTTCAGGCATGGTAGCAAATTCCATAGGGCAAGTTGGTGGTAGAGGCATCTTGAAACCACCCACCAAGCCAACCAACCAAACAATCATCAAGCGATAGAGGGAAAGTGCCTTTTGAATAAGTGTGTTATCCTAAGAAAATATGTGAAGCCAATAATTCAAAATCAGAATATTTAAATTTTGAAACTTGCAAGTCAGAAAAGAACACTTAAAAGTAACAAGAACTTGTCTACATCATATGATTGACAAATCAAGTATCAAATACCAGTGAACATTTAATTTAGAATAACATAATCTGTACAATGTAACCATGTTAAGCGTATCAAATGTCGGGCACTAAATGGGTACAAATAAACCTTTTTTTTATACCAAAACTGATAGGAAAACAACAATAGCTAAATAAATTTTAGAATTGTATTGTGTTTATAAGATTCATGATCATTTGTAAAACATGAATTTTATCTTCTGATTTACAATTTGTTTATTATGTTAATTTTATACATTGAATTTACACCTATGTTGTGCCCTCTTGACAGCAACTGATTGTTGAGCTTTGGGATGTCAACCTAATTGGGATCCCACAGTTCCCAGTGATGCTTTCAAATGGATAGCCTTTATATATAAAAAAAAATTACACCTATGTTGTGTCTTATAATTTTCTATATCCCTGTGTATGTATCATATTGCATCCATGTCCTCTGTCAAGTCAGCTTTTTAGCTAGGGAATAAAAAGGGCTTAAGTTCTATCACTCTCCAAATTTCACAAAAGAAAATTAAGAAACGCTTCTGTAAGAAAAAAGTAGACAGAGAAGCACAAGGTTTATAAATAATACCATACAAATTTATAAATTGCATAGGTCTATGTACATCCTGTAGCACAAGGTTTAGTAGAAGAATACAGCTGTAGAATACTACAAACTCTCCCTTAAAGAGCATAAAAAACATATGTGCAGCATGTTATAGATGTAGCTAATTTGAAAACCCTTGACAGACTTCAGTAAATACATGTGCTAGAAGGCCATTCAAGCCGATGCCTAATAACATTACAAAGCAAAATCTTCTCTCTATATGAAGTGACAACAATCTACCTGCGCTTGGAAACAGACTAATCTGGAGATAACATGTGAGGTCATTTGATTGTCAACTGTTTTACCAGACAGGTAGAAAAGAGAAGGCATAGCTGAACAACTACAGGAAAAAGGACAAGGCAGAAAAGGAGAAAACTGGTGTTTCTCATTTAGAAACAGATTCTCACAAGCACATGGAGAGAGAAGGATCTTAAATAAACCTTTTAAAACCGAAGTTTAAGTGAACTGTACTGTACAATTTAGTCTTGTTTATACTATAGCACAGACCTATGAACGTGGAGACAATACAAAGATGTAGTAAAATTGCAAAAGATTACTTTTGTAGCAGATTAAGACCTGTATATACTATATATAACAATAGATGTACAACTACTATTGCTACAGAAACAATAAAGCTAAGCAAGATAATTGATTTTCTCAACCCCACACCCTTCCCCCAAAAAACACAATACAAGCACAGAAGCAACTTATTTTGTTGTCATATAGGGACATGATCTAACATGGATAACAAGAAAGAAACTTCAAAGCAGGAAGAAAAAGGACCGACCCTCAAAATCTGAGCTTCATAACAGAGTTTTTCCTGTGAATACAACTCCATTTCTTTCTCAAGTCGATTTATATCCAATTCTGCCTGAGGGGTGGGTGACCGCTCCTGCATGGCTTTAAGTGTGGAGAGAGCATCTTCACACCTAGAAATATCCTGTATATAATATGACTACAGCGTTCATACTTACATAACTTCAGAACAAATCATTCAAACCAGATGAACAGTAAGGTAGCAATAATAGTTAGCCCCCATAAAATAATACCAACACCTTCCAATTTTACCAAACATATGTGATTACCTGAACTAAATGTTTGAAGTCAGAAAATGCTTTTAAAAGGCCTAAGTTGAGCACTCTTGCGGTCATAAAGAAGCATTCGCAAATAAATGAATATTTCGTCTTTTCAGCTCGTGCAGAATTTTCATTTGAGAGCTCACCAGCATTATTACTACCGGAACTACTGGCCTCTTGGGATTGCTGTAACCGCTTCTGATCATCATTATATTGACTGGTTGCCCCAGTCTTAGCTGGGCTTTTACTATTAAGCCATTCAGCAACTTCTTCTGATGATGCATGAAGAGCAGTCAACCCACTAAAACAGAATCATGGCCAAAAGTTACCAATAGATGGATACATTAAACTTCCACGAGAATTTTAATATCCACAACACAAGCCCTCACCTTAGCTTCAAGCGATTTGAGTAGTGTACATATTTTGCATCAATTTTATCCCTTTTTGTTAAATTTGCATCTAAAAATGGCTCACAAAGACGAAGCATGACAGCACTGAGATTTACAAAGGTGCCTGAACTTGCACAAGTAATAGGGTCAACCTGTTTTTAATAAAAATAAAATAAAGGTCACATATTCTCAGAAGACTTACAACAAAAGAACAGGCACAAGTTAAAAAATGTAAACTTTAGCATGAATGTGATAACAAGGAATGCAGACAAAAAAATGAAACAAAATAAGAACTAACCAATTGAACACAATTTATCTTGTTTGTTATGTCACTGCACTTCTACCACAAAAATGCAGATAAGAAAGAAATTTACCTGTATATGAGCCCTGGATGCGTTTATATTGATCACCTCTGCAAGATACTCAAGTACCCTTTCACGAGTATCTGTACTTTTAAGAAGGATGAGCAGTACTTCAGCTAGGCCATCATATAAGTTATTCATGACAGTTTTGATAGTGGAAAATGAAGATAACAAATCAGCGGGTCGCCTAGTTGATGCATCAGAAAAACACTGCTGCCTGGATTTCAAAGGAAAGAAAAAAATTGTTAAAAGGGGAGCCTGATTAAATAACAAAGAATTAAGTATCCCATACAAATAAGTCTCAGAACTAAGGTTCATGCGGTAAACATACACACTTTAACAGGGAAACAGTAAGCAAGAAGTGGAACAAGAATATAGGGTTGCAAATAAATAACAACAGAGCCTTTTTTTCCCATTAAGTGAAGTTGGCCACGTGAATCAAAGGGTGCCATGATGTTTAGTTATAAATCATGTCAAAAGATTAATTCTTGATCTACATTGCAATTCTTTTACCTATATTCTCCCTCTTGTCTATGACAACAGTACTACCCACCACTTTATCTACTATTCTTACTTGGACTTCTGCATTTCTGCTCTAACCAAACCCAAACCATGTATGGCAAGACAATACTATCCTTTCTATCTATAATAAGTCCTATCTCAACTTTTTGCCAAAGGCATTCATTTCTATTCACATATTGTCTATTAAGCTGACTCACAATGCAACAATCTCATTTCTACTCAACTAAGATTATTCTTTTGTTGGTTTTTTAATGCCCAAAATTCAGTTCCGTACAGCATCACAACACTTATGGCAATGTGGTAAAGTTTTCTAAAAACTTGAGTGGTACTTTTTTATTACAAAAAAACGCCTGATGCACCCTCCCCCCTTTTATAGACCCACAAAAAATCTCCTATGATTTAGATTTCCATTTAAGTCTCCACCATCCTTCATAATGAAACCTAGATACTTAAATCATTTAACTTGTGCTCACGTATACGCTGTGGCCCATGGTTGTTGTGTCTCTAACCAAACTTACATTATTTATTATTGTATTCTATTTTACTTCTACTTATGCAAAATCCATGATCTTCCAAAGCTTAAGTTCACATCTTTAACTTCCGATTTATTTTCTTCATTGATTCTCCAACCAACATATATTGTCTACAGTAAAAAGCATACATCTAGGCATTGGCTCTTGGATTTTCTAATAAAGGAAGTTCAAGAATATGATAGAGAGATTAAATTTACAATTGATGTAGCCTATGGTTAAAGGAAAATCCACCACCGTCCTATCAGTCTAGTAACGATCCCCTCAACTTCATAAATGACCTTGATTGCTCTTACATAAGCAATACAAACTCCTTTCTCGCCTAGGGCCTTCCACAAAATCTCTTTTGACATTCAATCAGATGCCTTTTCCAAATCAAAGAAGACCACCTGTACATCTTATTTTTTTCCTTTGATGTCTCTCCATTAAACATTACACCAAGTATATTATTCCATGTTTGAACTCCAAGGCACAGATCCAAATTGAATTTCAATGCTAAGTCTCATGCACAATATTTTTATATCTCCCTTATTCATAAAAATAGGGATTAGAGTGCTAATCCTTCACTCTTCCGCCATTTTCTTGGATCAAGAATGCACAAAGTTGGAAAAACAGAAAAACAAATTAGGACGTATGAATGGATATCTATAATGCACTAGGAAGAAGGAAGGAACGAGGGGACCACCTCCTAGTAACTAATGAAGTTTGACAAAATGCAAGCAAGACTATCTCACACCAAACACAAAGAGAGCTTGATGTAGTTCAGAATGACAAATGTGGGGAGATTAGTTAAAGTGCAGTACTGTAGTTCTTTATTCAAGGAAGCAACTATATACAGGATAATAAATGAAGGTAATCCATAATGGCAATTAAATATAAATATCAATCAATATATGCAAGTGAATTTTTTCAGTGCTATTTTTCATGTTTTCTTATTGTCGGAGTAGGGAAATTACTACTTATCAGGTAAACACACGCTAAAAAATAAAGACGTTAAAGCAGAAGCCGTATCACATCTCAACATATCTAAAAATTAAGAAGCTTTGCGAAGTAATACTTCTCAAGGTCCAAAGCAAGGAATATCTTTGTGGCTTTCCTTCATTACGATAGACCAATTATTCACTGAAAAGGACCAACATAACCATTGTTTCTATTCCATTAACCCAAAACATAGAATAGAAAAGCACATACAATTTACACTCTAACCAAATTTGTTTAACTAATCAGGTATACTCTAACCAAGTTTTCAAAAATGATACCAAACAATCACGTGAATGTTACTCTCTTCAGCTCCTCTCACCAATGCAGAAAAATGAGAAAATCAAGAAGACTAATAAAACCCATCAACACATGAATTTCAAAAAAGCTAAAGTCACACTCTTAAGCTCACCCAACATCAGGCTGGCCCTTGAAAAACGCCTGATCAGGAAGGGCACTAATATGGAAAAAGGGACCCAAAATGCTGGTCATTTCAATAGCACGGCCATTCACATAAACCCCTTTGGGAATCCACCACTCGTGATTCACAAGCGACTTGGCACCAAAGGGAAACCTAACCAAGTACAACAAAGCCCTCAGAGAATCTTGAAAATTCCCCAGAGCAGACACATTCATCACGCTCCCTCTCAATTCCTCATACAACCCCTTCAGAATCAGGTCCAAGCTGTCAAAGTCCGGGTCCCTGAAAAACTCCTCCAGAAACCCCGGCGGACTCTTGGCCCCTCCACCGCCGCCCCCGAACACGTTTCCGCCGCCCACCTCCGCAAAAATCAGCGGCAGCAGAGGTGAATTGGCGTCGGACCCCCCCGCACTCCGGCTCGGAAAGAGCTCGGGATTGGCTAAATGAATCCGGCAGTAGTTGACACATAACTTCTTGGCCTGCCTCACCACCGCCTCCATCTCTGAGCGCAAGCTCTTGTCCTTCATGTTCGCAATTTTCTTCCCCTCCTCGTGCGCCCGGTGGTAGCATCCGATGAGGTACTGGAACGGTGACTCCCCGGCCTCTCCGGCGGAGGTAGAAAAGTCTCCGGAGAGACGGTCGATCAAAACCCTCTCCATTGAATCCCGCGACAGGCGAAGCTCCTTCCCTTCGCTGAGAATCTCCGCACCGGTTAGTTCCAAATACACGATTCTTGAATCCGTTGCGCTTGCGTTCGTGTTTTCGATTATGGAGACGAGGAAGATTTTGCGGATGATAATGTCCTCCACTTCCTGCGGAGTGCGTTGGGGTTTTGTCGCAGCCATGGACGGAAGCTACCGGAGCAATCCAAATGAAACTGAAATTGAAAATGGAATTGAAATTGAAATTGGAATTGGGATTCTAATTTTCTTCTGTGTGTTTCTCTGAAAGAGAAAAGGATCTTAATGTTGAGTGAGAGTGAAAGAGAAGGGTTGAGAATAGAACATGCTTTGGCTTAGATTTGGAGAGAGAGAGAGAAGAACGAACAAGGTTTCATGCTATATATGCAAGGAACTTTAAAACGATGTAGTTTCATGATTATTTATTTTTCAATACTTTTTGGAAAGGGTTTTCATTGAATTGGGATAAATTTAAAATTGGGATAAACATTTCTTCTTCACTAAAAAGTGGTGTTTAGATACATAATATTTAATATATTTTTTTTAGTGTAGAAGTACCATTAAAGTTTATTTATAGAAAAACTATTTTTCAAAGATTTTTCATTTTAACTTGTTGGGAAGGTTATTGTATAAGTAATAAGCTTAATGTCATAATTTAAAAGAATTATAAATCGACTTGTGAGTAGAAAACAATTTACTAAGAGTGTATGTCTTTCAGGCTTGACATTAGAGAGTTATTATCTTGGTAGTTACATCAATATTAAATATTATGTTAGATACATAATACTTAATGATGTATTTTTACTATAAAAACATCATTAATGTTTGTTTTTTTTCTAAGGTTTTTATTTTAATAGGTTGGGAAGCTTATGTATAAGTAATAACTTAAAATCATATAAAAGATTATAATATGTGTTTTTACTAAAAAAGAGTGTTAGTCTTTTAAAGGGGATAAAGGTGGTTTGTCTTGCAAACTGAGCTACAACTCCAAAAGGGAAATGTTAAGTTTGTCAAAGAACATATGGAATTATAAGTATGTAAGTGAATATAAGAATTGAGTGAGTGTTATTTGTAAAATTGACTGATATTTATATGTCTTTTAGGTATGGGTTGTGGTGTTGAAAAGATATGTAGAATAAATAAAAGACACATTTGATTATGAAATATGTCACTCAATCAATTATTACTATATAAATATCTTATTTATATGGTTGTATTTGATTTGATTGAATTATATTAGATTTAATTGGATTTTTATATTATTATGTGTATCTTCGTATATCTCGAATACGAATAGGTACATAAGCCCCAAATTTGGAATACGTAAAGAGGTACAGGTGGACTGATTTGATGAGAATGAGTTTGTAGTTTTAACCCATTAAGGTTTTTTAGAGATAATTGTTGAGGTCAACGTTCGCACGACTCTCGTAAGACCGAGTTTGCTTTGACTTTTTTAGTCGGTATGATTTGGCTCATAAATACCTGGAAATTACTTTGAGTTAGGGAAAGATAAAGAATCTAGAGGTCGAGCTCGGGCTTTTAAAAGCGAATCTTGAAGTTGTCAATGAACATAAAGAGAAATTAAAAGCGACCGATGAGAAAAGCAACCATCTTCAAGAGGAGCTCGAGCAAATCTGTTAAAAGGAGACAAATCTTAGAGCGAAAAAATGCCAAGTTGATCAAAGGAGGGTTGGAAGGATATGTTGAAGGCTTGAAGAAAGCTATGCATCAAGCCTTTTATTTTTTTTCCTTCCATTGATGTAAATGATTTTAGATTAGAAAAAGACATTGTTAGACGAAAAAATTGTCAATGACTAAATTATGTAATTTTATGTTTTATGTATTGACTGTGATAAGTTTAAAAAATATGGTTTTTTATGACCCTAATTTACACAATTTTGTATGTCTTTCTTGACACGATGATCGTTTGATCTTAGATACACATTGTTGATTTGATGATCATTTGATCTTGGATAATGTTCTTTCTTTGACCGTTTAGTCTTGTAATAATAATTGCTTCGATGATCATTTGATATCGGATGTTGATGATCATTAGATCTCAAAAAGTGTTATTCTTGGTCCATTTGGTGTTGTAATAATAATTTTGATGATTGTTTGATCTCAGATAAACATTGTTAATCTGATGATCATTTGATCTCTGAGTTTGTTATTTGACTATTTGGTCTTAAAATAATTATTTTGATAATCGTTTTGATGAAAAGAAGTTTTAATTAAAAAATGTGTCTCACTAAAACTTTGTTCAGAAAAATTCTCCTTAGGCATAAAAATCGATATAAGAAAAAATAGTAGATCATTCTTATCAATATTCAGCTGTAATACTCTTTCAAATAAGTCACGTTTCAAGTTCTTTGTAAGAGTTTGTCATTCCATTCTTTAAGCTTGTAAGCTTCATTCTATAGTAGGTCAACTACTTGGTAGGGGCCCTTCCAATTGGGCACTAATTAGTAATTTTCCTTCATGCGTGTCTTTAGGAGCTTCTTTAAGCTTTCACCATACCAAGTCGCCTTTGTGAAAGAGTCGCTCTCTGATGCGTGTGTTATAATTTTAGGATGTCCTATTCTTTGAAACTTATTCTTTTATTTGTGTCTCTTATCTTACTTCAACGATGAGATCTAGATCAATTATGAGATTTTCATTATTATTGTTTCTTCAATATACTTCCCTGAGCTCAACAGGAATCATAACATTCACACTATATGTCATTCAGAAAGATGTTTCTTCTCTAAATGATTGAGGGATGCAATGATAACCCCCACAATATATTGGGTATCTCCTTAACCCAAAGACTTTTAGCTTCCCTGAGCTTCTTCTTGAGTTTTTCAAGATAACCTTGTTGGTTGCTTCAGGCTGACCATTAGTTTTGGGGTGTTTCACAGATGATACTCAGTGTTTTATACCAAGTTGTTACAGGAACCACTTAAACCCCTTGTCTAAGAGTTGTTAACTATTATATGTGATAACAGAATGTGGTAAACCATGTCTCATACCATATTTTTCTAGAAGAATTTATGTACTTGTTGAGTTATGATGGTTGTAAATGGCTTGACCTCTACCTATACATGCGCTTTGACGAGGGGAAGTGGATCGAGTATATCCATTCCCCTTATTGTGAAGGGCATGATGATGCTATTGTGTGCAGTTCCTCAAGAGGTAACATGTGAAGGGGGCATACTTCTAACATTTTTGGCATTTTTTATAAGAGTATGAGCGTCTTTTCGAAGTGTTGGTCAGTAGTACCCTGCTCTCAAAACTCGTGATGCCATACATCGGGCCTCCGAGTAAATTTTGTACCTGCCTCGATGAAGCTCAACAAGTTCATATTTAGTCTGGTTTTCATTTAAACATCTTAGTAATGGGAAAGAAAAGCCTTTTCAAAAGAGTTTGTCATTGTACATAGTGTAATATTATGCTTGTCTGCCCTTTTGACCTCTATTACATTGTCAAGCAAGGCGTTATTAGTAAAGAAGTGATTTTTCCAGTGCTATTTTTCATGTTTTCATATTGTTGGATTAGGGAAATTACTACTTATCAGTTGAACACACGCTACAAATAAAGACATTAAAGAAGAAGTTGTATCACATCTCAACATATATAAAAATTAAAAAGCTTTGAAGACTAAAGAATTTGCAAAGTAATACTTTTCAAGGTCCAAAGAAAGGAATATCCTTGTGTCTTTCCTTCATTACTACAGACCAACTATTCACTAAAAAGGACTAACATAACCATTATTTCTATTCCATTAACCCGAAACATAGAATACAAAAGCACATACAAAAGAGTAAGTTCATTGCATTAACATTCATACACTCACAAAATGTGTTTTGAGTGTGTAAATTTATTGAGCTTTTCACCACTTGATGATTTAGAAATCAATGAAGCAAGGACATTTACATTATTCATAAGTTTCTATACTTAATACTTGTAATTCTTAAATTGGTCAAGGTATCATCCCATATATCTTAGCTCAAATAATTACATACAATACCATATAATTCTTTCAATGTAAATTTGTGTAAACAATCAAATACAAACTCAATCACTACAAATATATTACATTATATGATACAAAAAATTCATATAAATTAGAACACCTCATTCTTATTCTTAATAATTATATATATATATATATATATATATATATATATATATATATAGTTAAAACATGTTTGAGGGGATAAGTAAATATCCTCTGAGTGAAATCACCTTGCTTAAGCAATATTTTGTAGTAAAACAAAGATTCCTTTTAGATCCCTCCCTTCTTGAGTTATGGTACATCACTCGAGTTATATTATTCTCCTTGCTTTATTTGTGGTTCTTTGCACAATCTATATGCTCAAACAACTTTTGACTCATACATCACTTGAGTGTGTTTTTTTTTCTCTTAAATGAGTGTGTTTTTTTTCTCTCAAACAACTTTTGACTCTTACATCCTAATATGACTAAAAACTAATACATAAACTATTTTATTAGACTATAATTGATCTATATGAATTAAGAATAAAATCAAATTACACTCACATAACACCCTATTATATTTAATTTAAAGACTATTATAGTTTTAGTTCCTTTAACAATATGTATTTATCTATATTCATCTAATTCAAATTCATCTATATTAACTACATCTACGCATAACACCCTATTATATTTAATTTAAAGACTATTATAGTTTTAGTTCCTTTAACAATATATATTTATCTCGTCAAAATATATATTTATCTCGTTAAATATTAAGGTTTGTCTTAAATTAGAAGCGTAAAACTGAAGAAAAAAGAGGATATACACTAAATAAAAAACATATCAAATTCACAATTAATATATACATATTTATCCTCCTATTCGTGCCAACAATTATATTAATTATAACATCTCAATACTCACATGTAACAAACTAGCAAAAAAAATAAAAAAAATTACATCACCACCTCAAAACTAGAATTCTCCATTCATAGAAGCACCAATCCAACATTTAAGGAAGAACATTTATCCCTCAAAACTTCTTCAAGATTGAGATAAACCTTCTTGATTAAACATATATTTCTTATATATTTTCTTTCTATTTTTTATTTTCATATAAAATAAAAGGCTTTAGCTTTTAGAGTAAATTTAATTTCACATAACCAATATCATTAATGTCAACTATATAAACTCCATAATCCTAACTTCATTTTAAAATCCAAGAGACTAAATTAAATCTTAATAATAAAAAAAGTTAAAATAAAAAGACAAAAAGAATAATTTATCTAATTATTTCCATGAAAGTCAGGAAAATTTATCTTTATGGAAATTTATGAAAATCAAATGATCATTTCTCTTTTTGACTTTCACTTCATGTTCTCCATTTTCCTTTAGAATTTATAATGTAATATTTTAATTTATTATAAATTTACATGTTTATGTATTTTTTAAATATTAGTCTATGTATTTCCATGAATTGCAGTATAATTTCAATAGCAGAAAATCGAATTGAGAAATAAATGTGTACACACCAAAAAAGCACATAAAAAGATAATCCCATATATATATATATATATATATAATTTTGAAGATAGAATCTTGAACCATATTGAAGAGATTCACTCATTCATCTCTCACCTTTATTAGATATGGCCTTGGTATAGGGTGGGTCCAGGTGACTAAACGACGTCGTTTACCCGGAGTTGGTTTCAATCAAATTGGAGGAACCACCACCATTTTTCTCTCTTTCATGGTGCCACTGTCACTCTTCTCTCCTCCCTTTTGCTTCGCAAATCCTCTAATTTTGCGTCTAATCGGTATTCTCTTCTTTTCCTAATCCAATTTAGTTTCTGCTTATTCTTCTTTTTCTTTTCGTTGAGGTTTAGTTTTTGAATTAGGTTTTTTTGTTGAAAAATGATTTGGGATTAAAGTTTGCCTTTTTTTTCGTGTTGATTTACTGGTTAAAATGTTTTCTCTTTTGTCTGGGTGCTGTTGTTGATGGGTGCTTTGGGTTGTTTTAAGTAGCTGATTTTGATTTTTGAACCCCCATTTGAATGGGGCTGGCTATGAAATGATTTCACTGAAATGAGGTGAAGTTTGATATGAACTATGCAGAAGTGCAAATATCAAATCTGTCCTTTTCCCCCCTTAAAATTCTGCCTTTTGAATGCTCTCCTGATCTTTGAATAGGGTGATATGGTTATTGAAGAAAGAAAGACATAATTTTTAATATACATGGATAAAAGGTATTGATTTTTCATGTGTGTTTCTTTCTACCAAATTCATAAAATTCAAACATAGGAGATTGGCCTAGTAAGTTTCTTCTCTGCTATCAAGTTATTAGTAACTTAAATGGGTTGGAAATTTGGAGTTAAATTTTTGGCTAGTATGCATTTGTGTAATTGTGTGCCACGGTAGATGGTTTCACTGGTATCTAGATGCCGTGTTTTTCCTTTTCTTGGCCAAAACGAAAAGTTTAATGCTGATCACTAGGTGGTGAGTTTTGATGTTAAATGTTAATACACCTGTATGGTTGAGTTGTGCTATATGGTAAAGTCAGTGTATATAAGAGTAAGCAGCTAGTTAAACATGTTACTCGTATTTGTTTACTGATTGTTAACTGGATTGAACTATCTTTATTTGTTAACTGGGTGACCAACTATAGTACTGTTGTGTGCATGCTTCATGATCATACCTGTAGATTGTAATAGTGAATACATCCACACGTGCATACAAAACACGTTTGTGTTCTTGATGCCTAGCATTCTGTACAAAACAGTGGTTTGAAAAATTCTTCTTAGGACTGAAGGTAACTTCTTCGAAACAAAACTTATTATATGGCTAGATGCTATGCTGTTTTGATTTTGTTTTCAAATGTCTTTTCATCTACGCACCCCGGAATAAATCATGCACTATATGACTCGGATATTCCTTGGTTGTTAATTATGTAGGGTTGGAGGCAGTGGCATATAGCCATTTTTTTTATCAAACACTGAAAGGCTTGATTTTGATTCTGGTGGAATTTTTAGGCACGTTGCTGTTAGTTTCAAATATGTAGGTCATTGTGGCTGATTCCCCCCGGGATCCTACAAAGCTATGCTTCATATTTAGGGAGTAGCAAACATGGATGATAATATCCATTATTTCTTTCATTAGTATGATTTTAAAGAAATTACTTTCTATCCGTGAGTGTGTGACACTGTGACATTCTTGCTAGTTGGTTGGCCCTCTTACGCCCAATCCCAAAGGATAAAGAGGAAAAAGTTGGATTTTAACTACTGACTGAGTAATGTGGAATATACTTATTAGTTTATATTGTGATTGAGTTTCTTTAGAAAATATATTAAATGCATGTAGTATGAAGTTGTATCATTATGTCTTGGTTGAACTTGACTGCTTGCTCTCGAGAACTAGAACCGAAAACACAAACGAAAAACTTATAGGTATAATATAATGATGTTAATACAGTTTCTGATTGGTAATGGTTATAGAAATTGTGTCAAATGAAGGCAGTAGATTAACTGGATTGCATATGATAATGGCTATATCTTTACTTCAAATGAATTTAACTACTGTATATACAAAATTTGTATCGTTGAGTCAAAATATTATTATGGCAAGTTTTTTGGTTTATTCTTGTTACTCATCTGAGTTTGTCCTGCAGGCATGTTACAGATTTATGCTTTCGGGTCATTCATTAATGATAAATTGTCATCTGGATGACACTTCCTGATTGGTTATTTACATATTGTAATTCAGAATGTGGAGCTTTGCATCAAATTGCATTGCTGGAACTGTGGGAGTGAAAAATGATTCTTCAAAGCCTACTCAATCTACTTCAGAATGTTCCGACGACGAGACTTCTATTATAGGCAGAGAGGAAGGACTGGAATGCCCAATATGCTGGGAATCCTTCAATATTGTTGAAAACGTGCCCTATGTTTTATGGTGTGGCCATACTCTTTGTAAAAATTGCATCCTTGGATTGCAATGGGCTGTTGTGAAATTTCCAACGCTGCCTGTTCAACTTCCCCTTTTTATCTCCTGTCCGTGGTGCAACCTTCTATCTTTTCGTTTAGTTTACCGTGGAAACCTTAAATTCCCTCGCAAAAACTACTTTCTTCTCTGGATGGTTGAGAGCATGAACGGTGATAGACTGAAATCACATTCACCTTTCTGTGGTGATAACCAACACCACTCAATTAAAGACAATTTAACCATGGGAAGCCAGGTAAGCCATGGAAACCATCGGAGGGGGCAAGTTCACCATCCAGAGATATCAAATCATAATCAATATCATGGCAATACTGGTAATCTCCTCAATATGGAAAGACTCCATGTTTATATTCGGAAGTCACTGTTATTCTTTGTCCAGGTGACAGCAAAGTTCCCATTGGTCATTATATTTCTTTTAATTCTCTTATATGCAATACCAGCCAGTGCAGCCATTTTGGCTCTGTATGTACTTGTTACAATTCTGTTTGCCCTCCCATCTTTTCTCATTTTGTACTTCTCATATCCTAGTTTGGATTGGCTTGTCAGGGAAATTATCGCTTAAGATTGTGAACTAGTACAGGAGCCAACTTTGCAAACATTAAGTCAACAGCATATATCTTCTACTTTGTAATTAGCCGACATCCCTTTTTCAAGCTGTCATTCATCTTCCCATTAGGGGTCACTCTCAATCTCTGTATACTTGAGTCATGATTTTAGCTCCAGTTGAAGTTGGCTAGTTGGTGGGTGTAATGTCAGTTTCCGGTTGTCAACCAGGGCTGTGTGATTGGGTAATGACAAATGCTTGTACCTTTTCCTGGTGGCAAGTATTTGTCTGATTATGTCAAGTTTTGTTTTGTATGGATGGACACATGGATGCTACTTCCATTTCAGCTTATGCTATTATGTTTGTTAAGTTGTATATAGTAATCATGTTATTTGTCCGCACATGTATTGAAATGCAATCTGCACAATTTGAAATTAGTGATATTCTGTCTGTTCTTGGCTGCTACAACTTCTGCTACTCTATTTCAGAAGTGTATATTTAATGTATGTCTTGCTGTATAGAAGATCTGGCACCTTGTTTAAGAAATGCATGTCTCACATTTTATGCAGACATAATGGAGTTTGACAAAGGTTTTAGGATACATGAATGACAGTGACTTAACCAGAACATGAGCACTTGTCTCTGATCTTTTGATGTAGGCAATATATAAATGGATCTTAGTTTGAAAAAACTACTTTTAATAAAAATTTGGCGATTAAAGAGATTTGTTGTTGTTGTTATATATATATATATAAATAATTCATATTTTTCAACCTTTTTTAGTATTTATAAACTAGTTAGGATATAGTTTTTCAAGGAACAGACCATTATATAAAAGCTATAATATAAATTTATTGTGATGTTAATAAATATAATTTTTATGTAAATATTCTATAATAAAAAATGTAAAATAGTTTCTCCATATTCTAGTGGTTAATTAACTCGAAACATATAATATTATATATTAATAAAATTATTGGTTTGGTTTGAGTATTGAAGCTAGAAAGCTAAAATGAATTTATCAATTAAGAAGAAAACAGTGTAATTGAAGTTTTAAATATTTTAAATTCAATCTAAAGCAATTATAATTCTACAACATTTTTTCTGAATTTTTTAAATTTGAAATTTTTGAAACACTTTTTTTGGATTTTTCTTATTGGAATTCCTTTTCCATAAATTATTTGGATTTTTTTTTCTAAAATTTTATTTTCAGAATACAACAATTCTATTTCAATTTTTTTAATCTATTTTTCAATTCTAAATTTCCAATTTCAAAGAGCAATTTTGAAATTTCCAAAATTGATTCGGTACAAGTTCAAAATCATTGGTTCAAGAAATAATTGCCCTTTCTTGACTTAATTTTTTGTTAAAAAAAAAAAAAAAAGCCCAATATTTGCAGTTTTCATTAGCTAAAAAACAATTATTCAATGCATTTGGACAAGTTCGTGTTCATTTCAAAGTTCTAAAATATGATTATTTAAGTATACAATGAAACTGAAAACAAAGTAATATGAATTGCTTTATCTAGTATTTGGCTGTTCTTCCACAAAACTTGTTTTACAAACTAATATAACCTAATTTGATAGTACATTTTTTTATGAAATTTATGTATACGCTTTGAATATTCAAGATTAATTATTGTTTCAAAATTTTAATTATGTGTTCAATCTCTAAAATTAAGAGTAAATGCAGTTTTGATCTTCATTTTTTTTTAAATTGTCCCTCAAATTTTGGTATCTAGAGACTAAAAAATGTTTTTTTTTCAAATTCTGGAGACTAATTTTATCTTTAAATTTAAATTATCAAAATTGAATTCATTCCAACTTTTTTTAAGACTTAAAAAACATAATTAAGTATTATTTAAAATATTAATTATAGTAGTTCTTTAGGCATATTTCAGAGAGCAATTATAGACAAAAGTTATTCTTATGTTTAACAAATTGTCGTATCCATTACTAAAAGTATTTTAAGACCACTATTTGAGAAAATACATTTTTATATTTATTTTTAACAAATGAATTTGAATCAGTGATCGATATTTAGTCTTTTAATAAACTGAATATTTGATTTAGCTCTTAATCTGTAAAATAGTATAATTTAATCTTAAATTTTATAACCTAATATCCAAAAGTTCTTAAAAAATTAATTTAATATTGAATTGATCCTGCAATATTACAACAGAATATAATTATTACATATTTTATGCATTCAATCACAGTGTTCATACATTGAAAGACTAATTTTGTCCTAAAAGAAACTAAATCATACTAATTTATATATTCAAATACCAAAATCATTATTTATCCTATTTTTACTTATACAAAATTCTCTTATTGTTATATTTTTTATTTCCAAATATTTATATAAAACGAATAAACTGTCTTAACTTTATTTAAAAAATATTAGTTCTAATTTTCAAATCCATTTGCTCAATAAACTTAGAGATTAATTCAAAAGTTTCCAGTTTATCAAATTTAGGGAGAAAATAAAATAAAATAAAAATTATCTTTTTACTTATTTTTATACTTTACTCTTTAATATATTATTTTCTCACCTTATCCTTAGTGTATCTTGTAATATTTGTCTGAGAGAAATAAATATGTAATTAATAAATATTGAATAACTTTAACTTTTATTTTGTTTATAACACTTTAAGATTCAGTATCATACATAGAATCTCTTATTCAACAAGAATGAGATGACAGATTTTTTTCTTCTTAGTGTAGTTTTTGAATAAACATTGTATTCTCACATTTTAAACTGATATATAATTATTATAAGTTTTCAATCAGTTGATAAGGTAGTTTTGTCCTTATCCAAAGGTAGTTATGTTTTCTTGTACACTTCAAACATTAGCATTACTTCACTGCTTCCACAATAAATCTGAGGTTCATAAGGACAATCCACCAACAAAAGTCCACGTGTCCAAAGCATATCCAACAGTGCTTACCACTGCACTTGTTAATTACTGTTTCAAAACCATTACTTTATGGTGACAAAAGTGAGGTTTCATCAAAAAATGGTGGCACCCATTGCTGTTTCTTCTCCAAAGTCCACACTTTTGCAGAACCCCATCTACTTGGGTGACTCAAGTTCAAGTTTTGTTGGGGGATCTTTGAAGGGTCTTTGCTTGCATCTGAAACCAAGGCCACAAAGAAGAGACTTGGCCAATTTGGTGGTGGCTTCAGCCACTCCAAGTGTCACAAAGAGCAATTCTGGAGGCAGGTTTTACTTCAACATCACTGGATTCCCTTTCCCACTTGGTCCTTTTCTCAACAGGTCCACTATTAGGACTGAGGTATGCCTTCTTGCTTTATCTGATGTTTGGATGACTGTTTTGATCATTTTGAATTGATTTGGTTGAGGTTTTTGTTCCTTGAGTTGCATATCTATGACTTGATGTTGATAGTGATGTAGTCATGCATGCAAAAGTGTTTGCTCTCTGAATCAATCAGAAATCATTCTAATGACTTTTATGAAAGTTGTTATAAAGGTCAACAAGTTTGATTGTTTCTTTTTGGATGATGGTGTAAAAAACCTTTACAATGTCAACATGTATGTATATTTTTTTTCTCCTAATTTCTTTGGGAAAGTGATTTCATACTATATAAGATGGATTATTGATTGAATGAACAATGAAGAAATTCCTGAGACTAGATGTGAAAATCACTGTAACCTCTAGCTACTTCTATTGGATTCAAATGCTTTTAACTACTTAGTGAAATAAGTTTTGTTTTGGCTTTGCATACAAAGCTTAGTGGCATATTGTTGGCATTTCCTTGTTCATAGAAGTCCTGTTATTTCTTGGGAACATTTTGCTACAAATTTTGGCTGGAAATTCTGTTCTTGAGACACTAACAGCTACTGTTCTCTTAATCATGTTGTAGGCTGTGAAGGGTTGTATATGGCTATTCGAACAAGAGCAGGCACTAGGCTTCAGCAGTGTTTCCACAAACATAAGAATGACTGTTATCAAACTCAAATCTGGGGGCTTATGGGTTCATGCACCCATAGCACCAACTGATGAGTGTATTCAGGTTCACCTCTTACTTTGAGCTTGCAAACTTGTAAATTGTAGTAAACCTCAATGAAAGTAAAACAATGTTAGTGTTTTGAAATCTGCAACCTTAGTAAGAGTAATGCAAACTTTGATTCCTTATCCATGCTGCTTGGCAATTTCTATTACTTGATCAAGGTTACTTTTACAAGAACATGAATATAGTAAAAAACCACATCAAGAGGGTGATTTTGTTATGCCTTCTTAACATGCCATTTTTTTTTTGTTTCTTGCAGCTTATTAAGGAATTGGGGGCTCCTGTTGAATATATTGTTCTCCCCACTTTTGCTTATGAGCACAAAGTATTTGTTGGTCCATTTTCTAGAAAATTTCCCCTTGCTCAGGTATGGGTGGCACCAAGGCAATGGAGTTGGCCATTGAACTTACCATTGGAATTCTTCGGTATTTTTCGTGCTAAAACCTTGATAGACGATGATTTATCCACTCCTTGGGCTGGAGAAATAGAGCAAAAGATTCTAAGCTCACCAGAAGTTGGTAATTACCACTTCTTCATACATAATTTAGACTTGGGGCATGTTTGGGTAAAGAGCTAAATTAAAACACCTATTTAATCAGAGCTTATTAAGATTTCTTGAATAAATTTTACAATGAAGTTTATTGAAATAGGCTACAACAAAAAAGAAAGAAAGTCAGTTACATGGATCACATGTTGTTGTCATTCGACATGGTTAAGTACCAACATTTTGAAGATATTATTTACCTTGAGATGCTTTGTAACAACTTCCAGTGATCCCTTCTTTTCCTGTTCTCTAACCACATTGATCAAATGAAAGGTGGGAGAGGTTATAACACATAAGTCACTTTTATAAGCTCAACCAAATGTTTGCTAAGTAATTGTATAATAAGGTTTGTAGAATCTCTTCTAAAGGCCTCTCGATCCTTGTAAATCCATGATGAAAAATCTTATTTATGTTGTTATCCTCACAGAGTGAAAGAAACAAATATTGTAATCCTACTTTCATAAGTCCGGTGGTTTTTTATTTCACAAGTTGAGAAAGTTTTACCACGTTAAAAAATTTCGATGTCATTATTCTATTTTTGCTCTATTTTTTATTATTTGTTTATTGTTTCTGCAAGTGCTAATTTTGTATCTACACCAAAAAGGAAGAATTAGTTCTGATTTTCCCAACAATTTACTCGTGGTTGTTTCAGGAATAGGACCTTATGTGGAGGTAGCTTTCTACCACAAACCTTCAAAAACACTATTGGTGACAGACGCTGTTATTTTTGTCCCAAGACAACCACCTGAGTGTATAAGCAAAGAATCCTTGTTAGCATCTGCACAAAATGGTTTGGCTGTGAAACTTCTGAGTAAAGGAAAGGAGGTACCTGATGATCCTGTAGTTGACAACAAAAGCAACCGGCAAAAAGGTTGCCTCTATATTGTGATTATTGTTATTTTCAACTTGCACAAAGCATGTTACTTTTTATTTGACATCAGTGTCAAATTGAACCTGATGGTTCTATTCTGCAGGATGGGAAAGAATGGTCCTACAAATCTTGTTTCTTGGTCCATCAAATCTTTTAGAACCTAATGCAAGCTTTGCACAGATGTCACAGAAGTTGATAGTTTCACCAATTGTTAAGACTCTGGTCTTCAGCAAAGTTCCTGAGAAGGTAATACAATGAAGTTCCAAAAATGTATGATATCCTTCAATTTTTTGTACATGCAGTTAAATCTGTTAAAATGTTCTTGGTGGGTTCTGCATAAGCAAAACTTAAGCATTTTAGTGGATTAAAATCAAATAAATCGATTGCGCATCGAATTAAATGTGATTCCATCAATTAAATCAGACAAGTATCAGATTTTGCCTTCTATTTTCTAATATGTAAATCTGATTTAGTTTGTTAATTTGTTCTAATTTTATTTCCATATTTCACTTTGAACTATTTAATGGTTTAAATCAGAAATGTCTACAAAAAATTTCTACAACTTTTAAAACCTTATTCCTGTCTCTTTTAACATCTTATTGTATAAAGTTTATCTAATAATCAAACTAGACACACATCAGCATTAGATTTAATATAAGGTTGAAATCTTCAAATCTTCATCACTTGTAAGGAGGCATTGCATCACTTGTCAACAAACTCCCCAACAAATGATCTTCTTCTCCCTCTTTGCATCATCAAATGTAATTGTATATTTTAAAAAAATTAAGCAATCAGAAGATTCTTTATCACACAAAGACTTAGATTCTCATCAATAAAAGAGATTGCAGTACATGACATTTCTTAACTTGATTAAAAGCTCAGAAACACAACAATAAACTAACTCAAACATTACAGAGAAAACAAGGAAAATACATAGGAAACGCTCAGGGGTTGAAAAAGTTTGACCTTCTTTTGTTTTCCTCTGAGCTTCTCCTTGATATTCACCACGATTCTCTTCCCTGACATTTTTCATTGGAACATCAAGTGCAGGACCATATTCCTTAAAAGTCCAACCATTGTCATATTTTTCCATACTCATTTTATCAAGAGGTGCATTGTTGATGTAATTAGTGGCAATTAACTTTTGTGATGTTTCTCCATGCAAAAAGACATCAAAATGCTCAAAATCTTTGGAGATAAACATAGCATAAGGAAACTTATCATCTGAAAATTCTTTTGCCTTAAGCATGATGCCACAAATAACACGAGGCTAATTTACCTTAATTTTCCTCTTAAGTGCATAAAGAAAAATCAAATCACCTTCATCTGAAAGACCATGATTACACCCCCTTGATTTTAAGTTGCCAAGCTAAAATGAAAGTCAATATTTTGTCATAAACTTTCATACCTCCAGCATTAAAACCTTTGACCCTTTCATTAGATCTCTAAAGCAAGATTTATAAACCTTGAGCTTGTTAAACCTGCAAGAGTTGGAGTACTGTTTCCACAAACATCAAGTCCATTTAGATAAACCAGAAGCAGCACCCCAAATTGAGTCATCAACAATAATGTCCACACCTTTTACTTTGGACTAAAGAATAATTCCATCAATTCTCATATTAGTATAAAAGACCTTGACAAGATCAGGATAATACTTATCATCTAATTCAAGAAATAGAGACCATTTGTAGTCTTACTTTCTATGTGGAGATCTTTTACTTGACTTACTTACATTGTGAAGGGTTTAGACCCAACAACATATGTGTGTTGTTCTAATGTTTTATATTTTAGACTCTAGTTTTATTGGAATGTCTGTGTCCTAGTCAAGTCTGGTGTTTATGCTTCATGATATCAGTCAGAATATATTGACAAAGTAAGATATATTATATTCTCATTCAATTACAAATTGTTATGAGATAAGTTTGTTAATTTTTGCAATTACTATTTAAAAATTCACATTCACCATCATTTCTAATGGTGTACAATGATTAAACACTGAACTAAAAGTGAAAACTAAGTAAACCAAGTTAATTCCAAGAGTCACAAATTTGAATTGAAAATGTTGAGGGAATAAAAGTAGATGAAAATCCCCTGAATTCACATTTTGTGTTACTTGCTATGATGCAGGTTAGAGAGTGGGTTGATAGCATTTCCAGAGATTGGAGGTTCAAGAGAATAATCCCTGCTCACTTTGCTGCTCCAATAAGTGCTAGCAGGTCTGATTTCAGGGCTGCATTTGCATTTCTGGATGAGTTTCTGGTGGAAAGTAATGCTGCATGGCCTTCACTCTCCCTTCTCTTCTCATCAATCATGGGAAAAGCAGCCAGCTATTTTCCTCCAGATGACATGAGGACCCTTTCATCCCTTGACCAGTTTTTGGTGTCTGTTGGAGCTGTGAAGAAAACTGTTTCAGGTAGGAAAAGGTGAGAGAGAGAGAGAGAGAGAGGTGCATCACAACTTGTTAACTTTGCAAATGTAAAGTAACTCTAATTTTGTTGCATCAGGAGTTTGATCCTTAAAGATGTAAATGTTGTTTGACATTAATCTATACAAATAGAGAAGATATTTTGCATGGAAGTAGATCTTTCACAGATTAACCCTTGGTAATTTAAATTGAGTTGGAAATCATACTTAAAAACAACGAGTAAGATGAACAATATATGGTAGAGATCCCACATCGCCTAGAGATAGAACATTTGAAGTGACTACAAATCTCACCTTATAAACCAGTTTTATAAGATTGAATTAGGTTTAAAGTTCATTTAGTTGCATCACATATTTTGCATGGAAGAAGATTTTCACAGATAAACCTTTGGTAATTTAAATTGAGTTGGAAATCATATGTAAAAACGAGTAAGACGAACAATATATGGTGGAGATCCCACATCGCCTAGAGATAGAACATTGTATAATATACAAGTGACTGCAAATCCCACCTTATAAACCATTTTATAAAATCGAGTTAGGTTTAAAGTTCATTTAGTAAAAATTTTACTTAAAAATTGATTTTAATGTAAATATATGATTAAAATATTACATGGTTGAAAATCATCATGATCAATGTATGAGTAATGCAAAATTGAGTGTTCTTAACTTTTTCACAATTTGGAAAGTTTGATTATATAAAGATTGGTTGAGATTATGAATAAACGAAGGATGGAGACTATGTAACAAATTTTGAAGTTAGTGGGTGTGATGTTAGTATTTTTTATATATATATATAATAATTTTATAATTGGATGATAATGTGTTTTATCTACAAAATATTGTACTTAAATTCTTCTTTATATAAAGCAAGCAAGCTTTGATGATAAAAAGTTTCAATTAGTGACTATTATAGCATTAAAATTCAATGAGATTTGATAATAGCATTTTTTTCTTCATTTTGTCCTTATACATTTCTCTATAAATAGTTTTTTTTTCTTCATTTTATCATTTTTTAAAATTTTCACACATTATGGGTTTTATAAACTTTTAACCACGATGTATTATAAAAAAAAACACAAAAGGACAACGTTTACAAAATAATTGTTTTGATCTTTTTTTTGCCACGTGGTCATTTTATTATGAACTTAAAAAATTAGTAAAACGTGTGAAAATTACAACAAATTGATGGTAAAGTATTTTGAAAATATTAGAGGATAAAATTTGCGAAATGATTAGTTAATAAAAATGTTCTTATACGTAAAATAATAAAACTGTTCTTAAATAAAAAAAGGTGCGAATAAAAATATTTTTGGATTTTTATATCTGAAACACATTTTTTAATTATGAAAATTATTTTCTTAAATGTATTTTTAGATATTTTTTTCAGAATATATTTTTTTACATTTTGGGTTTGTTTTTCTAGAATGAAATTTTGATTTTCGAATTTTATTTCGAAATTTGATTTCCAAAACAGAATAATCTATTCCAGATTTATTTTTCTAAAAAATATTTCTTGAATTTCAGATTTTCAAATTTAAAATGAATAGTAATTTTGAAATTTCAAAAGTGAATCAAGTGCACTTCACAATGGGTAAGGTGCAGTCAGAAATTTTCCTTCACCAAAAAGATAAGGGCACTATATTTGAAGGCCCATAATGTTTGACTAATAATTCATTTTATTATAATATTAAAAAAATAAGATAATTAAAATGTTATTCCACTTAAATTAAATTAAGTACCTATTACCATCTCTTACTTCTCACATCTTCTAGTTCTTCTCAACAAGTAATCAAAGGATGAAAATCAAAGAAAATAATTATATAGACTAAAGTCAAAATTAGTTAATTCTTATTAAAGTTTTGTTAGTTGATGAAAGCTATATGGAATAGGTCAATCTTAAGAAAGGACAAATTTTAGCTCAAGTATGGGCAAAAGGGTTTGAAGCTTGTTACTAAATTCCCTAAGCATGATGATGACATTAAGAAGAAAAAAAAACATGACAATGTCAAATGGATCATGGTAGAAGATAACTTTTTATGGATTTTTTTTTTCACTTCTTCAACTTCCTCTTTGCTACTTTCTTATGATTGGTTTGTTGGAAAGTTTGTTTCAATATTATATTCTTGGGTATGTTTTTATTAGGAAGTTGAATTTGTGAATGTTGAAAAGGAAACATCAAACATATATGTAGGGGGAATGGAGTAATGTTGTTGGCCATAGAATATCATGATGCTCAAAATGTTGATGATAAAATTAATAGATTATTGGTTAATTTGTGAAAGATTTTCTAATAGTATGCATGAAATTATGTTCATTTATTGTATTCCATATGTAATTTTAGTATTTCAAATTTATATTATGTAAATAGGGTATTTTTGGTATTACAATTTGCTAATATAAATAACATTTTCTACAACTGTATATAAAGTTGGTTAAAAATAACTAAAATAAATAAAAATGTGGTGTCTATTGAACATATATTAGATTAGTTACTTGAAAAATCAATATAAAATGTAATAGGTCATAACTAAAACTAGAAAGAATAAAATTACACACCAAATCTAAAGGATCAAAAGTCCAATCCATGAAAATAGAAAAAAGAAAAATAAGATTTCTCTTTTAGAAAAAAGTTAATGTAATTTTTTTTTCTTGGCTTAACTTTTAAGTAGCAGGTAACATTAGATGAGAGTGGATAGAAAGGCTATGACCCAAATTAGGTTAACATAGAATCTAAGTGAAAAAATAATAAAATAATGAGAAGAATAATATATTATTTCTTGGTTTTGCTTAAAAAAAGAGTGAATGATTCAACATTATCCTTTAACATTAATATAAAAATAAAAAAATAAAAAAATAAAAAAAAATAAAATATATATATATATATATATATATAATAGGCACGTGTTTGGTTGCACATCTTATAAATCTCATTCTTTAAATCACATCAAATAAGAAAAATAATAGAGAAGTTACAAATAGTGTACCTTCTTTGGTGGGTAAAGAGAGTTTTGAAACCCTACTTTTTTTTAGAAGTTTCATTAGCGACTTGTTTGATTTTGTGAAATTCCATGTCTCAAATTATTTATTTACATCCATCACCAATTCATTATGCAATTTTGGTCAATTAATGTGTTTTTCTCACATTCAAACTTACTTTTCCAACAAAGAAAAAAGTTATAAGATACACATTTATAATCCTCCTAACCCACCATTCACCACATTATAATACTACCATAACTTTTTAATACATTGGAACAACCATGATTTTTTTCCACCAAAACTATTATACCTTTTCAAAATATAGTTCAAAGGGTCATTAATATTGAACTTATCAATGGAAAATACTCATAAAGTTATTACCTTTATCATTGTTTAAATTGCCATTGTGTTAAAACTAAAATTTACATGGATAAATAATCAAAGAGATGTTAATTGTAATATTTTAAAAAAATGACATGTTTACATGTTAAAATTAAAATAAAATACTTTTTTCTTTCTCATGAGTTCACAAAATGTCATGCATTACCTACAATATGAACAATTGAAATTTTCATTTTGACCCATTAGAAGAGCAAGAAATTCAACATGTTTTTCACATCTAACCTAACTATAAGAAACTAGAAGATACACATTTCTTTGACACATTTAATCCTCCTAGTTGGAGGGTCACCTTCACTATGCTTAGCCACCAACTTACTTTCTCATCAATATCATTCTATATATACATATATATATATATATACATATATATATATATATAGAGAGAGAGAGAGAGGAATCCTATGAAATTTGATATTTTTGTGTTATTTATGTTTTAAATTTTGCATCTTTCTTCTTCTATGTGTTTGTGTGAACCACAACTTTGTTAATGCTTAAAGGCATGCATGGTTCCCTACATTTTGTGCAATTTGAATTCTTTCCCACAAAATAATTTAAAAAGCACAACTTTTTCATTACTTTTCTTTTCCCATAAACCACTCTAGATATTTCCCAACCCCACATGGGTGCCCAACTTTCTATAAAAAAAAAATAGGTTAGATTACCTCTCATTATTCATTTATTTTCTATTAATAAAAAATTATTTAATTTTTTAAAAAAAGTAATATGATCAATCTATGGGTTAAAATTTTTTTGTTTATATAATGCTTAATCTTGTTTTTTTTTGGGACAATATTTTAAGGCTAATAACTAATGACTAGTATGTATTAAGAGACATGATTTTTGCAAATTTGTTACTATTAGAAATACAAAAAATTAAATTAATTAAATTATAGAGAAAGTAATTAAGTGTATAAATAATATATATATATAAATAGTTTGGTGCAAATGTAGGGAAAAAGTTTGGCACTCAAAGTTATTGGCTTAATGGGACCTAGAGTCATTTCCACATTGAGTGTATGGTATGATGGAACACTATTATATACATCATCATAATCATTGCCATCAAAACTTTTTTTTTTTAAAGAGCTTTTCATAAATGAAAATTATATCTTAAAAATTGAACACCAATTTACAATTAATTAAAATACAAATTTTTAATAATAAAAATTCCGTTAGTAAACTGTGAATGGAGAGAAATTACTACAATTGTTTTTTTAATTAAAAGATTACAATATTGTGAAGTGGTTTTTAATTAAAAGCTGATCTTGCTGTTAAATATTGGATTATTAATTTACCTTCAAATATATCTAAATAAAACTATATTGTAGATATCTGAATATCTTAAAAGTGGATAGTTACACTTTTTATTTATTTAAGATTGTCGTATTTTTTTTATGAAAAGTTATTTAATCCTATTCAACTATTTTAGGCGAAATATTTTTTGTAAATATTTAATATAATGTAGATCTAAATTTTGATTCAATATTATTATGTTAGTACAATTTCATATCATTTAATTAATATTTTTTTATCATTTAATTAATATAATCTTGTATAAGTAATGTTTAGTGATATTTCATAGTTTTTTTTTAATTTCTTACGATTAAGTTGGATTGTTGTTTTCAACTTATCTCAATATCAAACTCATGGATAATCTATTTTGTAACGAATTTCAATTAAATGAAAATTTAATTTTGTGTATTAAAATGCCCTTAATACTTTCTTTATTTTATAGAAAACGAAGTGAATGTATTTTTAATTCTTTTGGTTTTAGGAAAGTATTTTTAATTTATCAATAAAATCAAACAAGATTCATTTTTTTACTTATCTTTAAAATTAGTTTTATAACTTCAATTACAAGAATAATTTATTTCAATAAAAAAAAATTAAGTTATGATGATGACTATTTAATTAATAAGAAATTCCTCTATTTTCCTTCTTCTAAGTTCTTCCATCTATTAATTTATCATAAATGTTGGTAAAAAAATGCTAGCCAAATTTTTCAAATTATATTTCATCATGTATTTAAGAAGTTATTTTTTTTCTTCATAATTTAGTAGTGACTTTTATTATATTGACTATGGCATTTAGGTTTTTCTTTGTTTCTTTATTTCTCTTAAATTTTACTACCTAGACTAAATTCCTCTTAAATATTCTTACCTAGATTTATTCAATTCAAATTAAAAAAATTGAAATTTGAATCTCAACATATAAAAATTATCAAAGTAATAAGCATAATGTTATTTTTTAAAATTTAATTAATAAAGTTAGGGTATTTCAGGATAAATAAAATTAAATAAAGTAAAAGTAGTTAAAATCAATATTTTTTTTATTTAAATGAAAATGAAGGTAGTATTTTATATCAAAATAATAATATAAATTAAAATGTGGATAAGTTTTGTGGGCCATTATTGTTATAATTAAGAATGTATGTTTATAACTAATCCGACGGCTACGACACGCAAAGTATTAATTGAAAGTACAAAGTACTGTTTTAGCATTTATTTATTTTATAACAATTTTTTAATAATAATATTATTATTAATAAAAGATAAGAAAAAACATAATGAAGGTAGAAAAATCGATAATGAAATTATTAGAGTTTAAATAAGAGCCATCTTTAAGAGTTTAGAGATTTTTTATAGATTATAACTGTTTAAGAGTTTTAATGTTTTATTAATCTGATTAAATAAATTCAAAATTATAATTTAAATATGTTTTTTTTTCTAAATTTAGTGATACCTACAAGATTCAGTTTACGTTAACAGTGAAAAATTCTATAAATTAATTACTAAACCATTAATATATAAAAATTAATTTGTCTGCCATGGGACCCTGCAACCACACTGTACCAGCATGTCCCAAAATTCATAAAATGAATCTGGAAAATAAAATATATATTTACTTATTTATTTGTTACGAAGAGAAAAAAAAAATGAGAGTTAAATACTATTTCATTTTTCTTTTACACTATCTTTCAAATGCAAAATAAAATATATAAAATTAATAAAAAATATTTTCTGCTATCATTCTTTTTTTTATAAGTCACTCCCTCTTTATTGATATGAACTCAGGACCAATTGGATTGAACTAAATTTAATTGAGACATCATTTTTAGTTAGTGAACTTAATTATTATGTCCCTTTTATAATCTCTATTTAAAGATCGTTGTACTTGTAATTGGTGTGCAACATGATCTAACGAAAATCTAATAGTTGTCCGTGGATGTAAGTTGCAATTGACGACCGAACCAGGTTAAATCCTGTTATTTATTATTTGCAGTTGATTTGTGATTATATGTGTTGCTTTAGCATGCGTATGTATTTTTCTCATGAAGTGACATCAAAATTAATAATAATAAAATCAGAATAAAAAATCAACCCTTTTTTCAAACAAACAAATATTTATAATGATATTTTTTTGATTTCTGAGATGATGTTAATAATCAGTTAGATGTAATATTTGATTTAAAATTTAGAGTTTTTTCTCGATTTTATTTTAAGAAACATCAAAATTAAAGAGAAAAAAGGTACTTATATATGAGTATCAATTTCTTTTTTATAAACAAATCATGAAATAAATTTATCTAAAACTATTAAAACCATAATAAATTATTACTCTATTAAAACATATTTTTCCAGAAAAATAATTAAACAAACAGACACAATATTTCAAATGTAGAAACTCTAATATTATCAAATAAATAAGGGTTCACAGGGATATACTCTTTTTTTTTTTTCTAGAAGTCAAAAACTAAGAAATTTCAATGGTCTAAAATATTAATTAATTAAATAGCTTCTAGACTTGGTTAATTTGTATTTGTTGAAATGTAAGGTTGAAATTTAATTATTCTCTCTAAGTATATTGACATAAATTTTAACTCATTTCTTGATATTATTTTATGACCTTTCAAAAATCTCAAATTATAAATACTATAAATATCAAAAGGTGAAGATTAGGTACGATAAAGATTTTTTTTTATACTTTATATTAATAAAAAAAACTTTTTAAGAGATTGAGAAAATGATTATATATGTTGAAAGAAAAATAATAAATTGAGACAAATATTTTATCAAAGTAGAAGTTACATGAAGATTACAAGTATTAAGTTGACTTGTTTTAAAAAAAGTACAAGTGAAACTTTTATAAAATATAGTATATAAGTATATCACATTAAATAAAATAACTATAAAAAAAAAGTCTAGATATAAATATTGAATGTAAATTTTCCAATGAACATTATGTAAGAAGCTATTATGTTTTTATTACCATTCTTATTTTACATTAAAACTTATTCCTTAAATCTATTTAAATTGCTTAAAATTTTTAATTTTAAGATTTGCTTTGTTCGACAATTTATTTTAGACCATTTTCTTTTATATTAAACTCATATTTAGAATTTTTTCCATCCAATGCATATATTTTATTTTAAAAGTCTAATATCTTTTATAAAATAAGTATAGAAATAATGTTATCATAATTGAATTGTTTTTATTGATGTTTTTTTTTATAAATTTAGTAAAATATTGAATTTACCTCAAAGTTCATTCAAGTTGATTTTTTTCCATAAGTTATTTGTGAAAATAAATAAATAAAATCCACAAAGTTACTTGTGTTTTTTTTAGATATTTTTTTTTATTTCACCCCTCTACATTTTTTTTAGAAAAAACTCTAAATTACATTAGTTTTTTATTTCACAAGTCAAGAAACCCATAGCAAAAGACACAAAAAAAAAATATTATTTATTAACAAAAAACTTAAAAGTATTAAAAATTACTAATCACTTGTGATGTGATGACTTAAATTTTGAGTTTTTGTATTCAAATAGATATATATGGAAAAAAATGTTAAAGAAGTTTTGTGAGACATGATGAGCATATTGTTTTGGAAATAGAACAATTTTTTTTTTCCATAAAAAATGTGAAAGGTACAAAGAAACCCACTTTTAAATTGAAAGGGAAATTCCATTAACATGTGGCATACTACTTAATGCCCAAAACCCTTCATTCCACAATTTTCATTAAGTTGACAATCCCACATATACTTTATTCTTAGGATACCAATTTTGCACCACCAAATTGGAAAGTTGAATTAAAATTCATAAATCACAATTAAGGATTGTTAATTAGGTATTAAAAACATTTTTCTTCTATTTCTATATTTTAATCACAACAAAGTCAAGTTGTATTATTAATAAAAAAAATTGCCTTTTATTAAAATCTAGTGACCCTTTAATGAATAACTTTTTCTTTTATCAAAATTTGGTTTAGGGATTCTAAACACAATTTTTTTAATATTAATTCTGATTTTATCACCCTTAAACTATTATACCGTTATTATTGTATTAATGATCAGTCTATAGAGTTTATAGGTTTGTTAATATTCATATTTTATAGCTTTCAGGAAGTGTATTTTTATAATATATACTAACGAAGTAAATCAAAATGAATAAGAGATCCGTTCAACAATTTTGCAATCTTGTGCAATTACATTCAATCAGTTTCTACAACTTTTTTTTTCTCTTATTTCTTTCAATTAGTTCGTACAAATTTTTCCATGTTTAATCTTTAAGGTACTAGAATTGTGTGATGCTAAAGTGAATTCCATTGTAGTAATTAACCATGGTCAACACATGATGAGTTGGAGTGATGTTTTCTTTGACTTGATGTGTCATGTTAAGCTAATTATATTGATTTTTGTTATTGAATATTATTTATCAAAGAAATGCTTAAAATAGGAAATAAAATAAAAATAGAATTGCATTTTGACCTTATTACACTTAGGTGGTGGCATAAACTTCGGTCAACTGATTTTGCCTTTGACTTGAAGTGATTTTGATCAATCTCAAGCATTTTTCTGTTCCTCAAATTTAATACAAAAATAAGCAAAATTGGGTTTTATTCTCTCACTTTTTATTACACAAATTGTTCAAAAGAAGAAACAGAGAATTGGAAAAAGGTAATAATGTTTTTACGAGTGAAACAGGATTACAATTGTTTGATCATTGTTTTGTTTCTGTTCTGTCTCAAATTTCAGAAAACCATTTTAACGTTTTCACCAACCAAACCCACCAACCAACCATTCTCTCATGTTCCTTAATGACCCCTCTGAATCCTGTGCTTTATTATTGCATTTCTGATTACACTTTCCTAATCCCATTCTTCTTTTATTTCAGCAAAGATCCAAAAAATAATGCAAAGAATTGAACGTTTCAATTCTCTCTCTGTCTCTCTCTGTTTCTCTCTCTGTTTCTCTCTCTTTGGATTCTGTAACAAACCAAGGCAGTGAGAAGACACGCAACACCGAATCAGAAACAGCAGGAGAGAAAGAAAAAAACACTTGCTTGCACGTTCTCTTCCCAGTGGTCCCATCTCCTTTTCCTTCTTCTTCTTCTTCTACTCGACTCTGCACCCTTCACTTTCTTTTTATTCCCCTTTTTTCCTTTCTCCTTTCTGGTTCAGAACCACCCTTTGTTTCTCTGAAAACAACAAGGTATGCTTCTTCTTGTATACCTGCCTAATAAAAATTCATCATCTTGGTCGTGCTTGTTATCCTCTAAATGCAAATGGGTTTGTTGAAAAATTTGATCTTTGGTGGATTGAAATGGCTTTTCTGAACCTCCCCTGATTCGTTTTTTGTGGTATGGGGTTGGTTTTCATCTGGGGTGCCTTCTTTTCCTGTTTTTAATTTTTATATAAAGAAATTTGATTTTTCATTTGTGATTCCAAAATATCCTTTCAAGATGATTGTTAATGGTGGTGGTGTGGGAAAAAAAGTTTTCTTGGCCATTAAGTTTTTCAATGTGTTTTTTTATGATGTTTGGTTGTGACTTTTGCTGAAAAATCAATATTTGGGGATGGTTTTGCTTTTGGATGAATATTCTGCTGCGTTTGATTTTGATTGATTTGTGATTCTCAGCACCCGGGTGGATTTTGTTGCATTTCTAAATCTTCATTGATTTGCTTAGATGATTGGTTGCACGGTTAATGTGCTTTCTTGATGAGTGTTGTCTTCTTTTTATAAAGGATCAGTTAATGGAAAAGCTTACTTTTTTACAATTATTGCAGCTAGTCTTAGAGTACCTATGTTTACAAGACACGAGAATGTGTTTTATTGAAGTTTGCTCGAGAAACAGTAGTTTGCCTACTGCGACATCATGATTTTTCTTTTTGGTTGTTTGATGACTTCTTTTCCTTTCTCTGTTTGTGTCTGGCTGGCTGGTTCCTGTTACATTAATAGTTTCATAGTATTGTGGTGGATCGAATGGAGAAAATCAGATGTGAGACAATATAAAAGTTTTGTTTGTTTGTTTGTGTGTGTGTTTATTTCCATTTGAGACCAGTTTTAAAACACAAATTCTTTCTCTGTGCAACTTTCAAAGATTGTGATTTGAAACATAGATGAATGGGAGATACATTTTCATTCCTTTCCACCATAGATATTAATGGTTTGTTCTTGTTTCTGAACCTATTTCTACTGAAATATTGGATGTGCTTTTGTTTTTTATTTGCAGTTTGAATCAACCATTTCTTAAACATTATGCCCTTTATGTAAGCTGTATTTAACATTGGCTTTCTTTTTTGTGTTTCAGGATTGTTGTCTTGAATCTTGTTCTGCTCATTAGCATATCTCATCTCCAATCTTATGGCCAATGAAAGTGTTGAATTACCAGTGACCCCAGAAGTGACCAAGTCACCTGGGGTTGAAAAAAGAAGGCATTTAGCTGACAAAGCTAGTCCTGGAACCAGTGTTGAAAAAACCATTCCAAATTATCTCAGAGCTTCAACTGGTTCTTGTCATGATTTTTGCAAATATGGGAAGGAACATGCATTTGATTTGAAGGAAAGACGCTCTATACCTAATAGAGCTACAAGAAAACAGCTTCACCACAGTTTAGAAGGTAGTGTTGGTGGGATAACGATATCAGTTGCTAGGCTCAGTGCATCTGTAGATTCCAAGCTGACAAAGATGTCAACAGGCAAACTCAAAGAATCAGTTGATTCCAAGATGATTTCTGATACATCTGACACTTTTAAGCAGAAACTGGCAACAAAATCATTTGACAAGCGAAAGGAATCAGGAGTGAGAAATTTCTCATTGGCCAAGGTCATGAGTTCTCATACATCTCTGCCAACAAGAAAACAAATTTCTTCAATCAAGGAGGTCCAATCTCCATCAAAGTCTCCTTCCAAAAAGGAGCGAACTCCATCAAACTCCACTTCTAGGAAAGTGGAATCTCCATCAAAATCAACTTCTAGGAAGGTGGAAGCTCCATCAAAATCAATGGTCAAGAAGATGGACTCTCCTTTAAAACCTACTTCCAATGAGATGGGGAATCCATCAAAACCAATCTCCAAGGTCAAAACTTCATCAAAACCAACTTCCAATGTGGTGAAAACTTCATCACCCTTATCTTCTATCAAAGGTAAAGAAGCAAAGTTGTCTGAAAAACGCACGACTTCTTTAAATTTAAGCAGTGCTAGAAAGAAGCAAATATCTTCTATGAATTCCTCAGATGGCGATGGTAGCCAAAGATATAATAAGATCAAGATGGAAAAGGGAGCTACCTCCTCCAAAGCAGGTTCAAAAAAACTGATGTCACCCCAGAAGGCTTTATTATCCCCCAGACCTTCCCTTAGAAGAGTTGCAAGTATAAATTCAAGAAAGCTCAAGAGCCTGAAAATTGCTTCTCACCTTAAGAATCAGCAGACTGCCAAAATGGTCGAGCACGAGGAACATGACAACCATGAGGTGAAGGAAAAGACTTTGTATGTCATCAAGATGGGAAGTGAAAACAAAACCTTGCAATCTGATCAGAATGCAAGCTATGATGATGAATCATACCTCCCTCAGTTGTCATCACCTAAGTCTTCGGTATCCTCAATTTCCCAAGAGGAATCTGAATATACAACTAGTGAATTTGAGCCGGATTCCTTTTCAGGAAGCCATGAAATTGAATGCCTAGAAAACATGGAGACATTGGAAGATGAGAAGAAAAGCAAAAACACAAGGAATGGGGTTGCATATTCCAAAGACAAGGACAACAAAATGATAAAATTGAAGTTCAGAAGGGGAAAAGTGGTTGAAAATCAACCTGAGATAAGTAGTCCAAGAAGGATCAAGTTTCGGAGAGCAAGAGGGCTGGCTGGGAGAGCCAATCTTAAGGGTGATGCCCGGAAAAGCTTTGATAGAAATGAAGCCTGTGCTGACAGCAATGGTGCTGCAACTACTCCAGAGAAGGTTGTTTTAAGACATCAAGATATGCAGGACAAGAAAGATGCACAGGGATTGTTTAATAATGTAATTGAGGAAACAGCAAGTAAACTAGCCGAAACTCGGAAGAGCAAGGTTAAAGCATTGGTTGGTGCCTTTGAAACTGTGATCTCTCTTCAAGAGAGAAAACCTTCTGCAGACACACTCAGTTGACCAAATCTGGAATAGAAATTTTCTAGCTTTTTCACTTGTTTTGTAAAGAAATGATAGGAAAATAAACCTGAGCTTTGGTAGTAGTTGTGAAGCTAACAAGCTGAAGGTATTGCAGAAAGTAGAGTTAGATTTGCCTTGAATTTTCTTCAGAAACTCTGCATGTAGAGTTTGAAGGGGGATTTTGTGTTGCGAACTTACATTAACTTGCACCATATACTTTTTGTTTCATTTTGCTTTGGAAAATCCATACCTGTGGTGAATGATTTGTATCTTCTAATTTTGAATAAAAATCAGACAGTGATGCCAGTGACCTTGTACTTTTAGCCTGGAAAACAAACTTGCTTTGAACTTGTGAAAATTTCTGTTACTTCTTTGATGTTCATATCAAAGTAAGAGTTGTCAGTATTGTGCATGTGTTTTTGGTAAGACAGTTCTCTCTTAAATCTGCTGGTATAATCTGGTTAACTAACTAGTTTGTCAACTTCATACATTTTCTGAGATATTAGTGTAATCTATGGCAACTAATCCTGTCTTTTTTTTTCAAAAATAAAGGTAATTTTGTAGGTTAATTATCAAAATGAATAAAATTTTAAAAAATTATTGAAATTGGTAAATCATAACAACTTGGCATGATTAATTAAATTTCAATTAATATTACTTTACACGACTTCTTGGCATAATTAGTCAGATTTCAACTAAGACTTCTTGGCATAATTAGTCAGATTTCAACTAAGACTACTTGACATGACTTCTTAACATGATTAATCAGATTTCAACTAATATTACTTGACATGACTTCTTGAAACGACTTCTTAACATGATTAATAAGATTTCAACTATACTACTTGACACGACTTCTTGGAATGACTTACCTATTTTGATAATTTTTAAAAATTTTACTATTTCAATAATTAACCTACAAAATTACCCTATTTTTGTAAAACAAAAACTCAGACAATAGTTTGGAACTATTTTCTTCCTTAATTCATAGACTACTAATAAAGAAAATCTTTGACATTGTGTCTCAACTTACTTTCTTATGGTATCCTAAAAATTGAGAATTGACTGAAATTGCATTTTTTTTAAAATATAAAAACTAAATCTCAGATAAAAATTAAAGTGACCAATTTATTAGGTTAAAGAAAATCTACTTAAACAAGCTGATTACACAAGCAAATAACATAATTTTTTTTCTCAAATATTAACCTCTCATTCTTTTCAATTAATTCATTTTCATTAAACCTGATGAAAAAGGAAACATTGTCATGAAAATGCACTTACAGAAAATAAAATATAGCATCCACACACGTACGATAGCAACCATCTACTAATTTTTGCTCATTACTTGAAGATTTAGCTAATCATGTCCATTTTAAAATTGGTTGACTATTGAATCCTATGTAGGGCTTTCCTTTTTTTATGTATTGGTTAACCCCAAAATAAATTATCTTAAATAATAGATGGCTTTTATATTATACACACTTTGATGTCAAATTATCAAATGAAAAAATATTGAATAGTATAAGAATTATTTAGTGAAAATTGATTCCTCATCTCTTTGTGTATTCCAATCCCTATTGAACATGATGTTTATTTCTCAGAAATACCATTTATTTACAACATATTTTACTTTTTATTAGCACGGTTTTCATTTAATTGTAACTATTGTTACTCAGTTTGAAATAAAATCATTCAAGGTAAAATCATTCAAGGTGGAGAATGCGGGTTTAACAAACGAGTCGATCTCTTCTTTAATGTTTTGTTTGGATTGGGAAGTAGAAAGTTGAGGGTGTGAGAGAGTGAAAGTATGAGGATGTGAGAAAAACTGAGTGTGTTTGGATTGAGGTATATGTTAGGATGAATGTGTGAAAAAAGTTTATTGAAATAAGTGAGTGATGTGATGACTCTAAGAGTATTTTAAATTATTTTTAATGGCGTAAATTGTAAGATTACAAATTTACAATTATGTCTGTTTTAACACACATCACATAATTGATTATCCTACTAATAATATTTTGTGACTGATATGATTATAAGTAACTGAGGTGATTATCACATATTTATAGTCGAGTACTACAAAAGAAAAGTGTAAGTTACTTTTCAGTATACACAATATGCATACCATATGTATGGTATTGTAGGTAGTTATGTGCCACGTCATAGGTGAATAATAACAATTTTGGGATAATACAATTATCTGATCAAAACTTTAGACCATCCTTATAGTATGAAAATGATTGAAATTAGTCATTCTGATAGTTTACATCAATCTGCAATCAAAACAATCACAAATTTTGAAAAAAAAAACATCAATGTTTAAAAAAATTTAACTATTATTGCACATATATAAAAAAAAATTTAGTATGTAATCTAAGAACAAAAAATATGTATAACCCTAAAAAAATAAAAATACCAAATAAAAGAAGCAAAACTTTATTTTTCCGAAAATAAAAATATATGTTCACGTAACAGGCCCAAACATTTGTATTCTTGGGCCACCGTCATTTGAACGCAACCTTCACACCATATTTATTATTTATTATTTATTATTACTATACGAAGAACATTTATTATTTTTTTTCACGCCTACACTCTCTGCATACACTATTCCACCGTCGCATTCTACTTCCGATCCATGGCAGAACCATCCACCTCCACCGCCTCCACCGCCTCCTCCACCACCACTGCGACGGCGGTTATCAAAAGCTGGGCTGACGAAGCGGACGAAGAAACCGAATCCCCCGCCACCATCACCGCCGCCGAAACCTCTTCCGTCAACCTCGACGCATTAAAAATCGAAGACAACGACGATAACCCTCCCAAACTCTTAGATGACCCCGACGATTCGAACATCCAAGCGGTGCGTTTCACTTGCAACAAAACACTTCTCTCTTTCTTGCTCTCTCTATTTACTATCGCTTAGGGTTTTGGATTGTGTTCAGGTTACTTCTGGAGAAACGCCTTACACGTCGGCGTCGAAGTTCGAGGACCTGAACCTCTCGCCGGAGCTTCTGAAGGGGCTCTACGTGGAGATGAAGTTCGAGAAGCCGAGCAAGATCCAGGCGATAAGTTTGCCGATGATCCTGAGCCCGCCGCACCGGGACCTCATCGCGCAGGCGCACAACGGGTCTGGAAAGACTACGTGCTTCGTTCTTGGGATGCTCAGCCGCGTCGATCCCAAGGTGCAGGCGCCGCAGGCTCTCTGTGTCTGCCCCACCCGGGAGTTGGCTAATCAGAACACCGAGGTTCTCCGCAAGATGGGGAAGTACACTGGGATTGCGTCGGAGTGCGCGGTGCCAACGGATAACAATGCGCTCTCGATCGCGAAAAGGGCGCCGATTATGGCGCAGGTGGTGATTGGAACCCCTGGCACCATCAAGAAGTGGATGAGCTTCAAGAAACTTGGGGCCTCCAGGTTGAAGATTCTTGTTTTTGATGAGGCGGATCAAATGCTTGCGGAGGTAATTCTATTGGGTTGCACACTTAGTGAACTTGTTATTACCGTGATTTATTCGAGGATTGGTTAGTTTAGACTGAAGAGAAATTAGTAGTAGTAGAAAACGACATATCTTGACTATTTGTTTGTTAGTTTAATTTTGATACACAGTTTTACCGTTAACTAGGTAGAAATCACTCTCGATATGACTTTGAAAGTAATTATTTGGTGAGTTAGTAATCTTACCATGCATAACTATTCATGATTGCATAACCCGTACATTATGAGTTCTATATTTACGCAGACTTCCTAGCACATACATCTTGGTAATTTCAAAAGCTGTTTGATAGCTGCTTATAGGGATACCAATTTTGTTAATTGGTTGTAATGTTCTTCACATGGAAGCAGGTCCTTTGGGCTGGATTATGTGTAGGATTGCAGTTGACCAGGATCGGTGTATGATTGTGATCTTTCATGTACTGTTCATGGCCGTATCATTCTTCCTGAACTTGTTACTGCATTTTATTGGAGAATACCTAGTGACACTGCTAAAGCTAATGTTTGAAAATGGTTTACGTGTTGTAGTTGTATTGCATGGCAGATTGTCAGTTTGTGATGGATTATGGATATAGAGGAATAGAGAACTAGTAGTAGTGAATCATTTGTTTTGACGATTTATTCATTTCTAGTTTATAAATATGCATGCCAGACATTGAGCATGACACAGTTTTAGGTTCAGGGAATGCTTGTCTTGTCACATGTTCATTTGTCTTGTTTTTTAATAGAATTTTGCTGGTAAATATGCTGTGTCTTGATTGTTATGAACTGTAATGTGCAGGATGGATTTAAAGATGATTCCCTGAGGATAATGAAGGAAATAGAAAGAGTCAATTCTAATTGTCAGGTTCGTTGAATTCTAGTGAAATATATCTTGTTCAGTCAAACAACATCACATGGGTTTAAAGATTAAATCTTCTTTTGGTTGATATGAATGGATTGATACTAGTAAATTTGAATTTGCACGGGGTTTAAATTGTCATAGTTACGCATGATTTTGGTGCCACATAACTATTTTTTCTGCATTTGAATAAACCTTTCTGCAGTCAGTTTCTTTTTATGTAGAAAATTTTGATTGGTCTTGATGTGCCTCCAGGTTCTTCTGTTTTCTGCTACATTTAATGACACCGTCAAGAATTTCGTTTCAAGGACAGTCAAAGCAGATCATAATAAACTTTTTGTAAAGAAAGAAGAACTATCTTTAGATGCAGTAAAGCAATATAAAGTCTATTGTTCTGATGAACTTGCTAAGATTGAAGTGATAAAAGATTACATATTTGAAATAGGAGAGAATGTGGGGCAAACCATTATATTTGTGCGTACAAGAAATAGTGCACAAATGTTGCATAAATCGCTTGTTGACTTGGGCTATGAGGTTACATCCATACAAGGTGCTCTTGGTTATGAAGAGAGAGAGAAAATTGTTAAGGAGTTCAGAGATGGTTTGACTCAAGTTCTTATTTCAACTGATCTTCTTGCTCGTGGCTTTGATCAGCAACAGGTACTGTGTTGGTTCTCTCTCCCACCCTTCTCTTTTTGTGTGTTTGCTTTAAAATATGGTTACATTCTAAAAATTTATATTTATTCAGGTTAATTTGGTCATCAATTATGATCTTCCAATGAAACACACTGCCAGCTATACCCGTGAACCCGAGCCTGATTGTGAAGTGTATTTGCATAGGGTTGGCAGAGCTGGGCGTTTTGGGCGCAAGGGTAATTTCCAGATTTCTCTGCTTACTGTTATGTAGTTATAAGAAATTTTTTAAGTTGTATTAAGCTAGGAAGCACTGAGACATCGGTAGAATGTAGAATAGTGTGGTGCCGAGGCTGACACTTTTTGGACAACACTTGTCAGACACACTTCTATCAGATGTCCTACACTCTTCAACTGTGTCACAATTTTTTCTGGCTGACACCTCTTTGTCATGGTTTGAGCGTGTGTAAAGAAAGTGAACCAACATCTATTATTGCCTAAACACTTTTTAGACGCCCTTTATTAAAAATAGTAAAAAGAAATTAAAAGAAGGCAAACTATATTAGACATAATGCATGACTCATTTTTTATTTATAAATAGGACTTAACTAGTTACTTTAACTATTAAGATACATGTTTTAGAATTCTATTGTGAAAGATGTTATTACAAGGAAACTGTAACAAATTTGTTTTTATATCATTAAGCATATCAATCTTAATCCTCATTGAGATTTTGGTCACGATGTTTATGTATGTATGTGTGTGTGTGTGTGTGAGCAGTGATACCATCTCCCATACTTCGGACATTATCTGTGTTAGTGGTGTCAGTGTCAGAGTCAGTGTTTCATAGATATTGAGTCTCCTGTTACCTTTTTTTTTTTGTGCTAGTATAGCTCAACTGAGTTTCTGCATGTTTAAAGATGGGGTTACTATATCATTAAAAATCACTGCTATATTTAGCAATGCTTTCTATTATATTACATGGGTAAACTTGAGCCCTAATTATTTGGGTCTTAATTCCTCAAAGGGATAAATTTTTTTGCTACCTTTTTTCAATTTATATTACTCTGACGGGGGTAGACATATTTCTAGGTAGTGGGCTGTTGAGAGGTGGATAATGAAACACGTGAAAATCAGATGAAAAAGGAGATTTTAAAAGTTGACTATTTATCTGGAGTTCTATAGACTTAATTACTTCTAAATTCATTTTCACTTTCCATCTACTGGACAAAGCAAATACTTAGTTTGACTGATCGCCCTGCTCAGACTGGTGTTTAAGTTGTAATATGTACTTGTTTGGTCACAGTATCACTTCATGCAATTTGTTTTTTGCTTTACCCTTTTATTCCAAAGAAAGTGATTCATAATTTCATTCTTCATGAGTTATGAATAATATTTTAGGCGCTGGTATAAATGGTTTAAGTTATCTTTTTATTCTTTTGATCCTACAGGGGCTGTATTTAACTTGATATGTGATGAAAAGGATGAAAGACTCATGTCGAAGATTGAGAATCATTTTGGCACTCGTGTAGCTGAGGTTTGCCAAATTTGATCTTTTGTCATCTGTTCTGAAGGAGTTGTGAAAATATCCATCTTAAATAACATTATTTTGTTAATGTGACTGGGGATGCAGGTGCGAGCAAAAAGTGTTGAAGACTATAAAGGTGCTCTGAAGGAAGCCGGTTTACTGCAATGATATGAATGTGCACAAGTTGAAGGATGTTGATAACTAATGTGTTTCTCCTCAATGTGCCTCGATTCTGCTGGCCAAGGAATGCTTTGATTGTTCTACAGAGCACATTCGGATCATGATTAAGTTTTGAGGATGGAGAGTTCTTGTTCACTCTCTTTTTAATACTGCTCTTGTGTGTGTAATTTATATTTTTTTTGTTGAGTCTAGTATTTCCATATAATGAGGTGTGTAAACTTAGATATCAAGACATCACAACATAAAAGAAGTCGTCGTCATCATCATCATTCACAATTATTGTTACAAAAATAATTTACCACTTTTTGTTTTAAAAGCGTCACACGTCAAATTCTTTTAAGATCCTTACATTTTTTCTGTTCATAATCTGTTTTGGTTACATAAATTCACATCTGTAACATGAAAAAACTAAAGCTCATACTATGAGGCTCGTCCATTTCTTCTTAAATGGAGTATCTGTGTTGGACATACGTATCCGTGCTGACACTAGTAGGATATTTATCAGTGAAGTGTTAAATTTACAAAAATATTTGTTGAATTTTTAAAAATTTTAGCATAATTTTAACATAATTTTAAAAGGTATAAATATTTATGGTATAAATTTTTATTATGATTATAAAAATAAGAAGAAATTTATCTTTCTTTTTGAAAAAAATATAAAATATAAATATTTATTTTTAATTTATATAATTTAAAATTATATAATATATAGATTTATCTATATTTTAGAGATTATAAGAGATTTATAAAAAAAATGGATAAATATAGAGATTATAAGGGATTTATAAAAGAAGTGGATAAATATAGAGTAATTTTATTTTCAAAATTATTAAAGTTAAGTAAAGACAATCGTATATAACTTATGAAGACATGCGTAATAATAACGTATGATGTATTTTTCACTGATCAATTTATCATCACTTACTAATTGTTGTATGATCTGATGCTAACTTCTGAAAAAATAAGTATTTTTAATAGAAAATGCCTTGGTAAAATTTTGTCTAAATATATTTTATATTGATTAATTTACTATGTGGTATTGATTTATGATTAATAAATATGAGAAGTTAATGAAATGTTTATAGTTGTTTTTTATAAGAATTGAATAAGAGTATTTTGAGCATATTTATTTAATTATTTTATAAACGTGAGTACTACTAGGTATGTTGGGTGGACTTAAGATAATGATTTGCGGGTAAATCAATAATCTGAATTGGATCATATTTGTTGTTATTGTGATAGAGTTCCCCTCTTTGGTTAATGTAACAAACTATAGTATCTTTATCCACTGTGATATTCAACTCATCTAACCTTATATGTTTAATCATAGTGTTTATTATTTTTAATATTCATAACTCTTTTTTTGTCACTTTTTTACATATAAGATATCTCAATAATTTATGATAACATATGATGTTTAGATGATGTTATCTTAATAGGGTAATACGTATCACTTTGTACTTTATTTGCTTCCTTCACAGACATGTAATGTTTTCGAGCAACATCTCAAATGTTTTTTTTCAGTGTAATTCATCACATATCCTTCTTAGGCCCATTCTTAATTATACTTTTTAGTTTCTTTGGGTGTTAAAAAAGTATTTTTACATTAAAGAGAGGGAGAGAGTGTGACTATATTAGATGTGTCATTATCATGTACAAGTCTTGAATATTAGGTTTCATCTTTTAATAATGTGAACAAATTCTTTATTTTAATCCACAAGATATTTTTAGTAGATATTTAGAGAAAAATAAAAGTAAAAAGCTTAGTTGGTTTTATTAGTTTTTTTTTTTAATTTATTATTGTATCGATAGGGATTGGACGGTTTCAGGAATTACTAGTACCGATTGAAAAAACATGTTAAGATATAAAAAATAAGGTAAGATTAATTGTATAAAAAATTAGGTAATGTCAATATTAATACTCGTACACATGTTAACATCATCCAGTAGTCAAATCCATTAGCATAATCATGGAAGAATAAAAAGACCAAAAAGGAAAGACTGAAGTAATTCATTATAAATATCTGTGGAGAACAATGAAACTCAATGATCTAAATTTATAAAAAGACGAAAAAGAAAAAACTGAAGTAATTCATTATAAATATTTGTGGAGAACAATAAAACTCAATGATCTCAATTTATAAAAAGATGAAAAAGTGAAAACTGAAGTAATTCATTATAACTATTTGTAAAGAACAATGAAACTCAATGATCTCAATTTATAATTTATGGTTTATGAAAATAAATGTTCTTATAATGTAAAATGTGTTGTGACTAAATGTATTGATTTCACTCTCATCATTACTGAGAGAAATCATCATTATCGAGAGAAATCGCTCTCTCAAACCTTAAATTATTAATGTATTGATTTCACTTTCGTTAATCATCATTTGTTGTAGGAAATGTGTAAGAGAATTAAGTTAACATAAGGAAAAGAAAATATAGAAATCCCTCTTGCAAATTATTGCTCCTTCAAATGATTTATTGTGTTGGGTGGTAGATTTTTTTGAAACAGAAGAAAGAGGTTTTGGTGCATGAATGTGAAGGAGAACAAAAGTTTACTTAGTTTGTGGTTGATTGGCTATAAAGTATTGCCAAAAATGGATGCATTTTTGAAGCAAATGGGTTTGGAAAATTGAAATATTGATTAGATTGAAAGGTGCTTCCAACTCACGCGTGAAAAAAAAGGTTCATGGTATTATGCTATATTACACATTTCCACTCAACACTTGCCTTCAATAGTGACATCAACATTCAAAAAAAAACCCTAAGATTTCAAATAATTCAAACATGGAATAACTCCTACACTTAATCTTAAGGACACTTTCCCTTAAGAGAAAGATCACTTAAAAAGATCCTAATAAATTTTAAAATATATATTTGGTTTATAAACTTTTTAATTTTTTTAAAGTGGATTAAAATATCCCATTTACATTATTAACCAAATCTAGGTAACACAAATTTATTAGGTAATTTATCAAGTTAGAATTGGATCAAATTATTTGTTTTTACAATTTTACATATAAATAGGAATGAAGGTAATATATAGTTTAAAAAAGTTCATTTATTGGCTAAAATCTAATGAACACAACAAACTTTGGTAGGTCTTCTTTATGTTTGAATTTGATGATTTTGTTTCTAAAACAAATTTGTTTGACTTGTGGTTCCTAAAATAATGATTTTTATTATTTTAATTTAGTGTTTTGTATTTTCATTTTGTTTTCTCTTGTAATACGAGAATAACTTATTTTTAGTTCTTGTTAAATATTTTTCGAAAAAGAATAAATCAAAATGAAGAAATTATTAGAGAGATTAAAACAAAAAAAGTATCGAAATTTATACAAAATTAAAATGAAAAACTAAATTTAGAGGAATCAAAAGTCAAACAAAAGTTTTATTGTAAACAAAAGTCAAATAAAATATGGCTATGTAGAGAGCAATAACATAAATAATACTTTTCTAATTTCTTGTAAGACAATGGTATATTTTCTAAAATCAACACATTTTTATAATTTAAGAAAAATCTTAATTAAATACTACTAGGTTTTGTTTTATAATCTTAGTTAAATACCATAAAAATTATTTATATCATTTATAGCCAATAAAAAATAGGAAATTATAAAACTAATGAGACTAATTTCCATAAAAAAAATCATATTATTTTTACTTACAAAAACACTGAAATTAGTATTTATTTTTCTTATAAATCCAAAATTGTAAATTTGATTGAATCAAATAGAAAGAAAATAAAAAAAAAGGGTTGAGACAAGTGAGAAAGAAAGAAGAATAAAGAAATGGCAAGTTGATTTGATTTAGCTAAAAAACGAAAGCTTAAAGATAAAGCACCAAGTTGACACAAAATAACAATATCAATTTTGCAAATAAAAAAGAAAAAAAAAATGAAAATGAAAGCCCAAGCAATAATAATGTGACACCTGGCAGACATGAAGTGTAGCTAAAGGAATAACCTTTTGTAGTCTTTGCTAAGGAAAATAAAAGAAGATCTTATGAATAGATTTTAATAATATTTTTTTAAAATTAAACAATTCCAAAAATTATTTTCTATTTCTTTTAACTAAATTACTTTACTTTATTTTATCATCCAACTACTTTTTTTTTTCTCTTTATTAAATATCATTAATAAACAAGGAAAATGTTTAACTTATTAACTGATTTTTCCTTTTTATTATTTTTTTTTTCATTTTTTCTATTTTTCCCTCCATCAAATTTAAGTATTGCTTGATTGCTGTGAAATAAATATAATTGATGAGAAATCAAGGAAAGTGAATGTGAGTGAGACATTAGAGGAAATAAAAAGAATATTTTTTTGAAAGTAAATTTTATATTGGTTGAAAGGGTATTTTATTTGATATGAAAAGTATATAAAAATGAGTTTTTTTTATTAAAAAATGTATTTTTTTGATAAACTTTGAAGAAAGTGTTTGAGACAAGTTGGTTGAATTTTGAATACCCTACAAAATCAGCCTTCCAAATGCCACTTTAGAATTGTGGTGTGCCAGCTGGACCAAGATGACATCGTTGACACGTGTCAGAGTATGATTTGTCCTTGATAGAGTCCGTACTCACTCAGTTACTCTATGCATGTCTTGAAATATATTACACTTTTTTTCCTCCTCTGATGTTCCTGTTTCTGTTTCTTTTTCTTCTTTCTTCTTTCTTTTCCATCTTCTTTGGTTTTCTTCCTCGTACCTTCTCTCTATCTCTATGCATTTTTGCTGCTTCAACTTCACTGTCTTTTGCTCTGTGCTTTTTGAGGACCGAATTGCCCCTTCTCAGAGGTGAAAATTACAGATAATTTAATTGCCACTTTTGCAAACAAAAGTTGCTGCTTTTCTCCTTGTCTGTTTTTTATTTTACTGTTTCTCAGATACCCTTTTCCCTTTTCTTTCCCTCAAAGCAAACCATTGTTTGTTTTATGGCTAAAGCCGGTTCCATAAGCTAAGTTAAAATCTTAGTTTTTTTTTTATCTAATTTCAGGATACCGATCCATTTTTCTCTTTTTTTTTGTTAGTTTTGATTTTTTCTTGGTTTGATTGATGGGTTTTCATAAATTTCTAGTTTTGAGTGGAGATTATGTGGAATCTAGTGAAGGGTCATTCTGGAGTTTGGATTTGTCTATGTAGCAAGGATTAAGGAATATTTATGTTGAGCTTCGGTGCCATGTGAGATGTGTCATGTCTTTTAACTTTGTTCTGTGACGTGGCTGCTGTAGATTGGGTTACTGGTGTTGGGAAATGAAAAATGTGATTTACATGTACCTCTGAATGCTGAGCTTTATCTGATGCATTTAATTATCTTTTTTATGTACGATGAGATAGTTTTGCACTGTTAGATGCTTGAATTTTGAAGTTATTTTAAGGCTGCTCTTGGTTGCAGTGCTGTTGCTTGAACTGAAATATCCCTCTCTCTATGGGATTTCTTTTCTGCATTTGAGTTTTGTTGTAAGCACCATTGGTTTATATTTTTTGCCCCATTCTGTATGTATATTGTTTCATCTCTTGTTCATTCATCCTTCCATAGAAATTTGCACCCTTTATTTGCTGTTTGAAGATATAGATCACTGATACTTCAATTTGCACACTGCGTTGTATCTGCTACAAGTATCATATCTATGCACTATGGATTGTAACCACCAGTAAGCTATTGAATAACAGTATACCCTTAAAGTTCAACACATACCAGTGCATTGGGAGGGAGAAAAACATATATTTTCTTGAATTTTTTTTTTGAGTATGTTAGAAAGTAGTTTGATGAGGTCAATTCTAGTTACATGGTATGTGCTTTGGATGTTATTATTTACATATTTTAGTATTGGTTTCATCACATTAGTTATCCTGATGTTTCCATGAACTACACAATTAAGAAATTTGGTTATTAGGATTTGTCATCTGTATGAATCATTGAATCTTCTTAAGTATATGATGGAAAAAGTAGTAACAAACTCATAGGTGTTCTGTGTGAACTTCAGGTGAAGAAAATGATTCTGACTAAGCAGTATCGATGTGTTCATTCAGCTAGCTGTCATTGCACCAAGGGACATTTAAGTGAAGATGTGATATTCTTGGTGTTTCAGCACTTGAATTGGAACCCCAATGTGATTGCTACTCTGTCGTGTGCATGCAAATGGTTTGATGATATCGCAAAGAGAGTTCTATGGAAAGAGTTTTGTAGAACAAGAGCTCCTAAGATGATGCTTGATCTGCAATCCAGTGGAAGTCACAGTGCAGATGGGAACTGGAGGGCTCTGGGGAAGCTTCTCATATTCTGTTCTGGTTGCACACAAGGTGGTTTGTACCATAGTGTGCAGGTTCCTGGTCATTTTGTTAACAAGACTCGTTTTTCTAAAACACTAGGAAAGAGCTTTCTCATGCCACAGTGCCTAAATGATGTTCTGTATGTGTCTGAGCCTTGTGAGCATATTGACCAAGGTGAAGCTGGTGATTTAGGATTCTTCAGAGGAATTTTCAAGTCCTTTGCATCATCAAACGTGAAGAGGATGATAGTTAACAGAGGTGCACAGCTCCATTCAACAGAGATTTGCCCCTATTGTAAGGCAAAGTTGTGGAGCATGCTGCAGGCCAATATGATTCCAGAAAGTGCCAAGTGCAGGTTGGGTTCCCATAAAGATTATATTGAGTATTATGTCTGCCTAAATGGTCACTTGCTTGGGGTCTGCACATTGTTACCACTGTCTGATTCAGAGGATGTATCTGAAACTGAGTAAGCCATTAATGATTCTCAGGTATTTTCCTGTATCTGTGAAGTCCATAACTTCTTGTAAGATTTCATTTTCATCTTTTATGAATAAAAAACTAGTTCTATGTGAAGTGAAGATTTAAGGCTGGAAAAAAATGGTTTTCCTTATTGATAACTAGACCCTTTTTCATGAATATTTTTCTCTTGAGCATTGAAAAGAGTAAAAATGCTGCAGACTAATTTCTCTTAAACTGTGATGTTTTTCCTTGGCAGATTGGAATTCAATCTTCACATGAAATTTGGTTGAGCACAGTGCTGTTTGCTCATGGCTGAAATTGTGCTCAGCAACAGCTTCTAAGTCCCATTTTGATTCATTCCATTATGCTTCATGTTGCTGTCTCAACTCATGCCAGCATTTTCCACTGATTATAAACATTGCCAACAATTTTTTAATAAATCAAATCAAAGGTGGTTTTACTTAGAATTCATGTGTAGATTTCTGACCTTGGTGTTCAATAGTTAACACTTCTTAAGAATCGTTTTGATTTAGTAGCAGTTTCCAATGTCAGATTCATTTGAACACAATTTTTGTGTTCCACTTTTTCTAGGCCACATACTTTCTGTCAAACATAGACAACATCTTTATATTTTGTTGTCAAACATGAACAGAGTCCTTGTTTTATACTGATGAATTTAGTTATCTAACTACAACAATGAACTGAAATCAGAAAATTAAAATTGTAGAAAAAATGAAATAAGATTATGAATCAATAATTGAAGAAGGTAAAAAGTAAATATAACCTATTTTTCACTCAACACATTTCACCTAAAACCAAATTATGACAACTTTTAACATGACAGTGACTGCAGACCGCGTTAAAACTGCACTGTATCTATCAAATAAATAAAATTTTACATCGTTGCTTTACTTTTTATAAGATTAAATTAACTCATTTATCAGAAGTAAAAAATAGTGAATCTAATAATATTAAAATAGTCTTAAATAGCATTAAATATATTTTCTGTTATTTTTCTATAATACGAAATTTGACCATATGCATATTTATAGTATAAATATGTAAATAATTGAAATAGAATTGATTCAATTTGAGGTTTTATTTAATTAAGACATTCAAATTTGTTATAATGGACATTAATCTCTACAATCAAAACAACGAATTTTGAAGAAAAAAATTAACAATCATTTTATATATTAAAGGACAAAATCCAATCAACAAAATCCAATCATTTCTATTTTATAAGTATATGAAAATCAATTTCGTGTTATATTAAAAAATATATATTTAATCTTTAATTATAATATTAGACATAACTTGTTAAAAAAATTTCTTGTCATATAAAAAGAATTAATTTCAAGCCCAATAACTGTTCTTTTCAGTTAGTGATGAGATTGAATCAAGTATTGAAAATATATAAATGCAAATCGAACCAAATTCAAATCAATAAAAAGTTTTCAGATTTTCTTTTACTCTGGATTATTTATATCAATTTTCACTTTTTAAAAAAAAAATTGGTTCTTTATACCCATACTTTCTGCATAACAAAATTAAATTAAGACATTATTATATTTCAATTACTATTTATTGAACTCAAAACAGCAATTAATAATTAACAGTATTTTATGAAGAAATAATTAATATAAGATAGTTAGATCAATTCTTATAAAAGAGATGAACCCAAATTTCTATTTTTTTTTTTGTTTATAGAAATAAAATACATGTTAGAGGGTTTACAACTCACTCCATTCAACAGACCCCCAAATTTCTAATTTTGATCTTATAAAAAGGTTTCAAATGAGTACATAAATTACATGCTAACAAAGTAAAATAACTTTACATGGTAAACTAATAACAAATTTAAAATGAGATAATTTAGTTGAATTCTGTAATAATAACCACTTTAAAAATCTTATCACTGATTCACTAACAGTGTAAAACTATGATGAACACTGTCAATGCTAAGCCAATAAACTCATAATCAATTACAAAATGATCATTGGGGCTAGTAAATGTTGTTCACTTTGTATAAAACTGTAGTTGTATAAGTTAACAGTGTTTATTATCCTAAATTTGCCCTGTTTCTATCTTTTTATGCATTCAAATGGAGCATGTTCTTCCATTGTGTACTTAAACAATCCAATTTAAAGGAAAATATAAGATATATAACCACAGATTCATACCTTTTCACAAAAAAATTCTGCATGATTTGCTCAAATAATGTCATTTCACTCTTTCTTTCAGTAGCTTAATGGACATAAACTAATTACAAAATATCAATTATTTTTTCCTACTCAGTTTCCTCATCTTCCTCTGCTCCAAAATCCAACCCAGATATTTTCATCTTTCCTATGTTAACTGCAATTATTCAAACATCAAATAAAACACTGAGCATTCAAGGGATGAGGAATTGGTCCAGATATATAATATAATTCATTGAACAAACTAAACTGAGTGTGATCTTTGTGCTTAAGCTCATGCATGTATAACACTTCTCAATATCAAAATGGTAGTTTGATGGTCCAAAAGAATGCAAGATTCTTTGTGAAAGAGAAAAAAAGAGTCTCATGCAAGTACATGCCGTGCATGATAATCAAAATATCATAATAATCAAATACAGCAGAATCTAGAACACGCCACAGGCTCACATCTTCAGGTTTAATCAATTAATAATTAAAGTATAAGAAATATGACACTGGTTTCTTTTAGCAAAGTGTAATTCCAAGAGGAATGCCTCAGGGTTTGGTGCAGGTTGCATAGCATAATCAAATCCTGGTTTCTTCATTAAGCTTTCACTTCTTCCATTCAAAATGCATGAAAAGGTATACAGGCACAACAGGGAAATAGCGAAGAAAAGACCTAAATTCTCAAAGATCTCACAATTGTGTAATGAGAGTAACACTATCATCCAAGACTAGGAACAATTTAGAAGAACTGCGAGAGTACTCTTTTGCACACCTTTCCGTTGTTCCGCTGTTTATTTTTTTTTTTCTTTTTGAGAAGATCAAAAGGAATTATTCTTCAGAAGATAAGATTAAAAACAATAAAACAACAAAAGCCTTATCCTACTAAGAGAGGTTGACTACACGAACCACATGAAACCATTGGGCTTGGTAAATGAGATGATAACATTAAAAAATGCAGACGGAAGCAAAGCATGGAAAAAAATATTGAAGGTAGAAGCTATGGAAGTAAATTGTGTCACATTCACTTACCAACAGCATCCAGCCCGGCTAATTTTGGCAGGAATTTCCTGATATGATCTTCTGCTGCTTTATCAGCTTTCAGTGTCTCACACTCGAACGAAACAACGATCCTTTTCTTCCCATCCTTTTGTTCCACCAAACCTGTGATATCCTTACCCCAACTGCTCAAAGGTGGCAAACAATAAGTTGAATATGCCAGCAATCATGTTGTTTGTTATCATAAAAAATTTAAAGTGAAGAAAAATGTAAATGAGTGAGAACTTCAATCTGTGATAAGAAATTCAAATCATGCTCTGAAAGAGAAACTAACCAGCCAACAGAAGACAAGGAATCAAGATAAATAGAGAAATTTCATCTAACACTGACAATTACTGATAATTATTCATGTAAATACAGGTTGAAATACAAAAGGTGGTTTCATTCATTTGGACTTTTAGTCTCTTAGGGACCAATAATTTAATAATTGCAAAATACAATGAAAAATCCTTCACAGCAAATAGGGGAAAATAACTTGATGAGTAGAAACCATAAGGACTAAAAAAACCCAAATGAGTGGGAAATACAGTGACTAAAATCCAATTTGTGTGACTAATAGTTCAATCTAAAATATGTATCCCAAAGTACACCAATTAAGTGTTTTGTACAAAAAAGGAAATACTCTTTACAAGGACCATAGGAAAACTAGATAATGACTTGTGGATTATCTCATTATGTGTCTCTCATAAGCTGCTCTGTTCCATTGGCATGTTAAACAGCAACAAGCTCTATTTGTCTATAATCATTATAGTTAAATACTGGTAGAATGCAATGAGAAAGATTGACTTTATTTATTTGACTATAGTCCAAATGTTATAACTTATATCTAAGCACTTGCCTGATTATAGAAATGCAGTTTCCTCTAAATAACATTATTCTCACTGTTTAACTTGAAAGTTATACAGACTAAAAATCAACTAAAATTAGAAAACAAAATCATAAAGCCTAGGTGAGCACTCAAAAAGAAATTATACGTGAAAACACTGCTTTACCCATGAATATGATCAATGCTGTGGAACCGTGCAGCATCATGGCCTTTGCACTCCACGACAGTAGCTTGCTCTTTCTTTGTCTATTTTATGAAAACCAAATGTAAATAAAGTATACAAGGGAAGGAAAAGATAAACAAGACAAAGAGCACAATAACTACATTGAAATCTGTGATCGTGAGTTTGATGAGGCGATAATCCTCACCCCTACTGCATTCCCTTTCACATTCCAATTCTTTCATGAAAAAAAGAACATGTACAAGTAATTACTACATGGATACAATAGAGTATAACAAAAAGTCGTATAAAAGAGACAGCTCACATATAGGACCATGAGCAAGCATTAAAAAAAGTTATATAAGAAATGATGCACTAAAGGATATTTACTACTATTGCAAGCTGGTAGTAATAACTACAATCTTTAGCTGAAAGGCTAGCAAGAAGTTAAAATTAGTTTATGAATTTAATTTAATTAATTTTAAGTCAAATAATATGAAAACCTATGGGCCATTTACTTCAATACCTTGTACAAAGTATGAACATAAAGGAGCCCTTAAAATTAAAAAAAAAAACAATATATATGATTCTGATTCAGTTTGCTTACACTGACCATGAAGCAAAAATACAGAAATAGGAAAATGCTGCTGCACAAACCAGCTACCCCTTAATACCTAAAGTCCATTCCAAGGGAATAATTCTCATGTGACAAACTTTCACTCTATAATCATTTGGTGCTTATATGTTTGACTCTAGTTTCAATCCCTACAAGAGCATATAGGACATTAAGTTTGTTAGGAATTCAAACTTCAGCAGCACAGTAACAACATGGACCAATGTGAACTAATAAAAGCTTATAAAGATCAAAACTTAACTTTTTTTTTCATAGAGGAAGTGATCCTAAATGAATGTCACATGTAGGACTAAATAATTATTTTAACCTAATCTTTGGAGAGAAGAGAAGGGAATTTTTTTTATGTTTGTAGAAAACATATATTAGTCAAACAAAGAAAACATGCATATGTATGATATACCAGTGCCAGAAAGGCCATAGCAAGTAGAATGAGGAAGTTGGATGAAGTGTCCTGAGATAGAGCCACACGGCAACAATGCTATTGAAGCTACTCCTTCCATCATCATCAACTCTTCCACGTTCCCCTCTTCGTTCTCTTCTGCCGGAAAATCTGACCCAAGAGAAAAAAACAAACAAAATGAAAATGGGTAGGGGGAAATAGTGATGGGAAAGCAAATTGAAACATAAAGTTTCAATTTTTAACACTACAATCGCAGGATGAATGGAAAAAAAAAACCCTACCCATTTGTTTGTGAGAGAGAGAATGACGAGCTGTTCGGTTCTGCTACACAACAAACTGCAAAAGGAAGAAAAACACTGAAACGGAGAGAAAAAGAAGAAGAAGATGAAAACGTTAATGGCGGTAGCGGCAACAAAGAGTGTACTTCGCCTTCCTTTTTCACCTTTCCATTTTATTTGAATTAGTTAAATGGTATTTTGTTTATCTCATTTTTAATACGTAACAAAATAAAAATAAATATCAATCATACATATAAAATTTTAATATAAATAAAATCATATATAAAATATTGATCATCATTAATTTTTATTTTAAAAGTATGATTTTTTTTTTAAAAATGTCAAAAATAAAATAAGGACGGTATTCCATAAGTCAACTTTCGAGTTAACGAGTTAAATAGACTTGATCAATACGAATTAACGGATTTAAAAAAATTGTTTAATCTAAGTTAGTCCGCTGGACCCACTACGTTTTGCAATCCCTTGTCATATCTTATTTACAAGGAGTAATGTTGTGACATTGTTTGAATATGACCAAAGACATTTATTAACCTCTCTGAATGATTAAGGGTAATTGACACATTCAGGGTGTATTTAGGTAAGAATTGAAGAACATGTGACTTCATTTTTGTATATAATAGAACACAACTTAAAGAATCAAATCATGCCCTTTCTTTCCATTGATTCATAAAAATGATTAATCGACCCTTTCATATAATCCTTTCATATATTGAATGTGATAACTATGTTAGAGGAGGAGCTTTAACTTCAGCCATCAAAACAAGAAATGCATCCACATATCCTTAACACAACAAATTTTACTTTAAGGCCATGAGGACTAATAATGTTAGTTAACAAACATATATGGTGCGAAGAATGATTACAATAAATCATTATCATTTTATTGCGGTGTAGGATTAATTATGGATCATAGATGGAACTCATGTATGAGAGAGTTAAGGTCCCTAGAGTAGATGACCCTCGCTTTTGTGGAAGAAAAGATTATCCCATGCAAAATGTTTTTGCAACTTGTAATTTTAACATGAAATTCACACACATACTAGTAGATGGGAAGGAACAACGTATGCCCTTATCTAAGAGGATTCACTAATAACACTTGAAGGTCAATGCATTTGGATCTGGTATAGGTTATGACTTTTGACATAATTATGAAATTGTAATGAATACATCTTCAATTTTTATTGAAAATTATGTTAAAAGGACAAATAGTTGTACTACATTAAAGTGTTAGATACTACCTAAAGAGTATTCGAAAAGAGGTCCATAGAACCCATTAATCATCATCATTCATTCCTTAGAAATGTCATTGAAAGAATGTCTGGGAAAAAAGACTTTCTACCTTAGCAAGTGGAATTGAATCCCATAATTGTTTAACACAATAAGTTTTAGTAAGTTGTATTCTTTACACTTTTCTTTAGGGGTGGATAATGATTAATCGCTAGTGAATGAAGTGGATCGAGAGTTAATGGAACAAAACATTGATAGGTCACGAGGATGATTGTAGTAGGCAAAAGAAAAATATGAGGATATCATAACTGATCAAATATAAAAAGATTATCAAAATAATTAAGTTTTTGTAATAAATTGTGTCATTAATAAAAAGATTTCATTATAATATTTTCATGTCTTCCATGACTTATCTTTGCAATAAGTACATTAAGAATAAGGGAAAAGATATTTTACAGTAACATTGGCATCTCCAAGTTCACAAAACAAATGAATGATTTATAATTTTTATGTTAATTATATATATAAATTAAAATTGTTGGGGGGATAAGGTAGGAGAAAATATCTCTCAAATATTATTGTACTTTGAATACGTTTAAAAATAAATAAATAAATAAATAATGGAATAATATATTGTCGAGATTTGATTAAATTAAAAAATTTCATGTATGGATAAGTTGGAGTTTAAATGTTAGATTCGAAGAAGAACTTTAAGAATATTGTATAATCATATTGAGTTTGAAACGGTATAATTACATGCATGAAGTAAAGTAACATTTTAGGTAGAGGTATAATTTTTTATAAGAAATAAAGTTAGTATTTTGAATCAAGTTAAATTGGGATTGCAGAAATAAATAAATTTTTAAATTGTTCTTAAAGCTTGAAATGTAATGGGAATGATTAAATTGATTTATATTGGTTATTGTATATTGTTTTATGTAATATATTTGTTTTTGTAATTGAGTTATGTTTAAGAGTTGAGTTGAATATGATATTGGATTATTAGGTTTATAGAACAACTAAAATTACTTCTTTTTTAAATATATAACCAAAATGGAACAACTAAACTATGAAAACCAAAATTACTCAATGTTTAAATACACAAAATATAACCAAACAATTAAAATTGTTGGAGATCTCACATCGACTAGAAATTAGAACCTTTCATTGTATATAAGTGAATGCAAACCTCAACCTTATGAACCGGGTTGAATTAGGCTTAAAGTCCACTTCGTAACAAAAACTTCAGATACTAAATTTGCTTGGAATAATTTCATTAATTTCAACAATTTCTTAGACCAGGTTCATAGATGGACCTTAAAGTTAAACACTTGAAATGGATAGATCTTTTTTTAGTTTTAATTTTTAAATAAAAATGACAAAAAATTGTAAACTAAGGATAATAATTACCATGGAAATATATCACAGGAATGCCAAAATTTTACTCCTAATCCATCCATAAACCACACACAAGTATGGATTTGTTAGTTGAAACTACTGCTCCAGCTTGACACTAAAAAAGATTTTCATAAAGTAAACACTTCTTTAGCATGATATTTGTATTGATCAACAAAAGTTATTATATGAAAAACTAAAAATTATCTCATGGTATGAACAGGATCATCGAAGTTGCAGAAGTGTAAGAAGGAGAACTATACTAAAATTTGTTGTGGAACCTTGCATGTGGAGTAACAAAGAGCATTCACAGAATCTGTGGAAAACCTTCCCGGCTGTCTTTAACAGTAGAACTGGATTCTGAATCAGTTCCAACCCTCCTAAAAACTAGCTTTTGCTGGGGAAGTTGACCATTGGAAAATGCTGTGACTTCTGTGTCAACTAAAATTGTGTCTTCTTCCTTCAACTCACCTCTAAGAATACCCTTGGCAAGTTCATTCTCAACATTCTGCTGAATCACTCGCTTCACCGGCCTAGCACCATAGTTTGGATCATACCCCAAACTTCCAAGGAGTTGGATTGCAGCTTCTGTCACTTGGATTTTCATCTTGCGATCTGCAATTCTCTTTTGCACCCTCTCCAACTGTAATAGACGTGGGAAGTGAGTATTTTGATAAAAAATTGAAAGAGCATATAACAATTCCCAGAGATTAGAAACATAGTATACTCTTCTTTCTTTTATAGGCATGTGTGGAGTCATGGACTTCAACATAAATGTATCTACCTGTAAAGTTTATGGTTTAGGATTTAAGGTTTAGGGAGAAAATTACCTGTAACCTGACAATACTACTGATTTGGTCGCGGTCCAGAGGCTGGAAAACAATATACTCATCAACTCTATTCATGAACTCAGGGCGAAAGATTGATCTTGCTGCGTCCATAACCCTCTGCTTTATGGTTTCGTATGCTGACTCTTTGGGCACAGTGTCATTATCAGTGTTGAGAATGTACTGTGATCCAACATTTGAGGTCATAATGATAACCGTGTTGGTAAAACTTACTGTCCTGCCCTGTGAATCAGTTACTCTTCCATCATCCAGGATTTGAAGGAATACATTGAAAACATCTGAGTGTGCCTTCTCAATCTCATCAAACAAAATGACAGCATAAGGTCTGCGGCGAACTGTCTCTGTTAGTTGCCCTCCCTCTTCATACCCAACATATCCAGGTGGAGCCCCAATCAATCTCGAGACTGTGTGCTTTTCCATGTACTCACTCATGTCAATTCGTACAAGTGCATCTTCTGTGTTGAACAAATACGAAGCAAGGGCCTTGGCTAGCTCAGTCTTTCCTACACCAGTCGGTCCCATAAACATGAAGCTAGCAATCGGTCGATGGGGATCTGAAAGGCCTGCTCTTGAACGTTGGATAGCCTCAGCTACTGCCTTAACCGCAGGATCTTGTCCAACAACACGCTTATGAAGCTCTTCCTCTAAGTACAACAGCTTCTCTCGCTCTGATTGTTGAAGTTTTGAAATTGGAATACCAGTCCACTTGCTTACAATGTCAGCAATATCGTTTCCCGTAACTTCTTCTCTCAACATAGACTTACCAGAGTTCATATATTCGTGTAACTCCTTTTCTACACTTTCAAGTTGTCGTTGCAAGGAGTTTAGACTCCCATACTTTAATTCAGCTGCGCGATTAAGATCATACTCTCGCTCAGCCTGTTGAATCTCAAGATTTACCCTGTCTATCTGCATATATATGAACATCGGAAATCATCAGATTTCAATCTTCCAATTAACATAAAATCGTGCCTTAATGCAAGTGCATCATTTGTTATGTCAATGCATAATTACCAACATACTTGCACACTAGTTCAGTGTGATGAAACCCTGCATAAAGCTGTCTTCTAAACGTTCACTTATTTATAAACTGAATGCATATTTGGTAAAACATAACAAAATTCTGATAACATACCTCCTCTTTAATAGATTGCAGACGAGTCATGACAGACTTTTCATGCTCCCATTGCCCAGTCATTTCATCCTGTTTCTCCTTTAAGAGAGAGAGTTCTGTCTCAAGTCGATTTAATCTATCTTTAGAATCCTTGCCAGTATCATTCACGAGAGAGAGTCTCTCCATCTCGAGTTTCAAGACTGACCGATTAATCTCATCAAGTGCAGTAGGTTTTGAAGTAATTTCCATTTTTAGTTTAGCAGCTGCTTCATCCACCAGATCAATAGCTGCAATTTAGAAGTAGCAAGAAATTAGTGCTTTGTGAGTATCGTTGATGCAAGTCCACAACAAAATGAAACACAGTAAAAGTTTACATTTTTATTGAAAACTATAATAGTTTTGTATAAAAGGAGGAAAAAAAGAGCATAAGCTAATGAATAGTCCAAAATTGATATTGGCTTGAGATTATACAAAAGACAGAGTATTGACCTCCATTTATACTAGTCTGAGAATCATAATCCTAATCAATTGAGGAAACCAATAAGTGAATATAGTAAAAAATAGGAACCACCTCCTAAGCGAACATCCAAGATACTTTTAAGCTATTGAGTTCCAATACTAATATTATGAGATGCTTTTCCACATATTCTGAAAAATTTAACAAAATAAATTAACAAACAAATAAATGATAAATTATAAAAAGAGAAGTTGTAGCTATAAATTAATCATTCAAATTCAAAACATTGAAAATGAATTAGACTATGGTCACGATAATTTTAAAGTTCCATATATAGTTCTATATAGTTTTAAAGCTCTTAAGAACAGTTTCAATTAACACCTTATATTATTTATTGCTAAGACTCTAATCCAGAATCCAAACATCATTCTCTTAAAAATAGTAAGGTATCATAATACCAGAACTAATTATTCACCAAAAAAATACAACAAAATTTCTTAATCTTTGTGTAATATATTCACTTGCCAAGAGTCTTTAGCCAGTTATTAATACCTTTATCAGGCAGAAACCTCCCACTTATGTATCTATCAGAGAGAATTGCAGCATCTACAAGTGCACTGTCAGAAATGCGAACTCCATGATGCAGCTCGTATCTTTCCCGCAGCCCCCTCAGTATTGAAATGGTATCTTCAACTGATGGTTGGTCAACAAAAACTTGCTGGAAACGACGCTCAAGTGCAGGGTCCTTCTCAATATACTTTTGATACTCATCTAATGTTGTTGCACCAATACATCGCAGCTCCCCCCGACCAAGCATAGGCTTTAAGAGATTACCAGCATCCATAGCACCATTTGTAGCACCTAGCATGTGACATATATAATTGCAATCAAATTCAACAGCCATATTTTTAATTTCTTTTTTCAAATCACCATAGCTATAAACAAATGCAGTATTTTGGGAGAAAAATATTCATTGAAATGTATCGTCTTTCTCTAATCTGAATATCCATTGATTCAAAGGGTTTTTCACACACCAGTTATGCACAAAGAAAGAAAAAAAATGGAGAAAGTTGTATAGACCCTTCAAACAGCTTTTGCAAAAACAAAAAATCAGGTACTAAAAGTGGCAAACTCTGAAATTATTCATTACCTGCCCCAACAACTGTATGGATTTCATCAATGAAAAGGATAGTCTGACCATCAGATTCTGTTACTTCTTTGAGAACAGCTTTCAGTCTATCTTCAAATTCTCCCCGGTACTTTGCTCCAGCAATAAGTGCACCCATATCAAGGGATATGAGCTGAAAGTGACAAGTGTATCAGAATAATTTTACAACTCCTGGCCAACACACAGCTCAAAATGGCGAAAAAATAAGATAAATATTGCATACTTATAAAACAAATCACTGGAATTAAGGGTAAGATTTAGAGGGTATAATAGATATCAATGTAATGAAAATGAGATAAAAACTTAAAAAAGCCAGTTAATGTAAATCTATCCCACATTCCCATTCTTTCCCCTTTATCTTCCATTTTGAAAATATTAAGAATTTAGAATAGCCAAGATAAAGCACATACCCTTCGATTCATCAAAGCTTGAGGAACATCTCCTTGAACAATTCTTTGAGCAAGTCTGTTTCCAAAGCATTGCTAGGTTAATGTTTAATGAAAATTACCACAAGCAACCAAATAAGGTATAAACATTTGACCTACTCATCTAAAAAAATGACAGGAAAAAACAGGATCTCTAGTTCAACAAAAATGTCTCAACAGCATCAATGAACATGGTTTCAGATTTTAAATCACATGACATCACCTGACGTAGCTGCAATATTACTGTTGATGCAGTGTTTGCAACTACATCAACTTGCAATTGCAGGTTGAATTCACAAGAAAAACTGTCACGGCCGTAATGTTGCTTCTTTTTAAAACAAAATAACATTTCACGATTGAAAGCTTGGAAAAAAATGCTATAACACAACCAACATCGCTTGCAGTAGCCACAGTGCCTGAAGTCACAGTAACCGCAAAGTAACTGCAACTGCAATTTAAATTGATTGTGGTCTCAATAACCATATAATTGATTACATTGTTTCTACCATTGATTCTAATATATAATGCTATAGAAAAGGAAATGGCTAAATGTTGGGTTTTAGTCTGATAGAAGAAAGGAATAAATTGTTATTTCAAACAATGTACCACCTCTTGCACTCAATTTCCAGTTTTAAGGAACTTTACTTTCAAAAGCAGAAGAGAACTATCATTTTAAATTAGGTCAATCTCTTAAACTTACTTCCTACTTTTATGAAACTTGTATTTGAAATATTAGATTTGCATACAGAAAACAATATAATTTATTTCTTAAAAATATTAATAAAAAACTGTAGTCATGTTCAAATAATTTGTATTTTATTTCACACCATCGTAATTGTCATTCTTGTATGCATGAAACAGGTTACACATGAAATTCAGGTAATGGATAACAGTAGCAGCATCTAAAATTTAATAAAAAAATAATTTAGGGTAAAATGTTAAAAAATAAGACAAACACAGGCAACACTTGGGAGGAAGACCTAAACACTTACCCTTCTGAGATTGCTGTTTTTCCAACACCAGGCTCTCCAATTAGTACAGGATTATTCTTTGTTCTCCTGGAGAGAATTTGAATGCACCTGCGTATTTCAGCATCCCTTCCTATGACTGGGTCAAGTTTTCCTGCTTTAGCCATTGCTGTCAAATCTTTCCCATACTTTTCCAATGCTTCATACTTTCCTTCAGGATCTATAACAAATTGAAACTGAGGCTTATGAAACAGAAGATATTTCCAAATAAAAACATTGCATGTACAGATACTCATAGAGTCATAGCCCATCGTCAAGCACAGGTTCTAGCACAAAGATTATGGGCCAGTTTGAGAAAATGTTTTCTGTTTTCATTTTCTGTCTTCACTTGTACAGGAGGAAACAAGGAAAAAAAAATAATTGTTTTCAATGTGCCAGTACAAATCTTTGAAAAAAAGATGACAGTTTTGTAATTAAAAATAAAATAGAAATGAAAACAGAAGTAAATAGACCCTAAAGTTTTTAATAGCATAAAATAACCCCCTAACCCCCTCCCCCCCAAAAAAAAGCAGGTAACAAATAGAAAACAGAATGTCAAGTGATAGCAACATTATATACATTATAATTATAAATGACCTTGGTCAATAACTGACTGGCGTCCCCTTATGGACTCTATGGCAGATTTAAGAGCTTGCTCAGATATTTGAAAATCTCTGAACAATATCTTCCCAAATCGTTTATCTTGGGAAAAACCAAGAACAAAGTGCTCAACTGACACAAATGAGTCCCCATATTCTTTCTTGAAGTCCCTAGCTCTCTGAACCAATGCCTCCAAATCACGCCCCAACATTGTACCAGCTGATTCCCCTAGAACCTTACATAATAGGCAAGAGTTTAACAATCAGGTTATTGGACGACAGAGTGTATTTTATAGGCATCTAAAAAGATACAATGAATGCCTATGAGTTTTTGCTCCATATAATTTGCACATGCTCAAAGTTGTATATTTATATATAATAGTGAATTTGGAAATTAAAGTGTTATCAAATAAATGAAAAATCACAAAGATCCACAGTCTGACAAATACTGGATCTGAACTGCAACCAATACCAGTAAGTCAGCAATATGTTGAACATCGACGCCACAAATCTTTTCAAGCACCAACAGTGAAAATCTCATTAGTTATAGATTGCTCATACAACCATACTGAATCAAGAGTGCGAATAAATAAGAGATTTTTGCTACACATAATAATATAGTTTGAATAAAGGAAAAGAGTAAGGGTTTGAATTGCATATCACCGATATGTTAACTGTTTGATCAAATTAGTTTGGCATTTTACTCCTTTCCTCAACAATTTTTGCTTGGATGAGAACACTTCATAATTGGTCAGACCAAAAATGAGGTACATATTAGTTTCATGATTCAACTCAATGTTACGGCATTATAAAAACAGAAGTAAATAGCTAGAACATTCCTTCCAACTTCCAAGCTTCTGTTAGCTTGCATTTTTCTCAGAAAAAGTTGAGGACTTCATACAATTTCTATTTAGGTCTTCATCTGAAGGAAAAGTACACCCATAATCCAAGTTGCAAGACAATATGGATAAAACCAATAACATCTCATACCTAAAATAATGCCAACAAGAAGAAGCCAGACTATAATAACAAGATCAAGACATAACTACGAGCAGCAAAGCATATGCAAATTTGACTTGGTCAATCACCTTGGGTTGCCGCTTAATGTGCTTATCAGTGGCCTCTAGAAGCCGAGTATTATCAACCCCAACCTTAGAAAAGATCCGGCGAGCAAGTCCGTTCTTTTGCTCTAACAAAGCTTTCATCAAGTGCTCAGTCTCCACAATCTGATGCTTGTTCTCTTTAGCCACTTCTGGTGCAGAGACAATAGCTTGCCATGCCATTTCTGTGAATTCCTGTTGTGTAATCTGTCATTGCATCAAAACCCACTATCAATTACTACACCTCTGAAACTCCAACCAGACCCAATCAGCATAACGAGTGACCCAAAATCACAAACAATTTAGATTGCCACAATTGAAATGAATAAAGTCCAGTTGAGTTAAACCAAACTTGAGTTGCATGAGCTAATATCAAACTTTACATTAAACGCATAAACCAATTACTTAAATTTAACACAATAAATGTACTTTACATATGTTTAGTTAAACGTAATTTAGTATTATTTTCATACCAACAACAAAACCAAGAATAAACTAAGCATTAATATATTTAGGTTTAAATGTTTCGAAAATGAAGCATTACAAATCGATCAATTTATTTAATTATTACATATTCCCTTCGTTAAAAAGGGTTAAATGCACTCTCAGTTCCAACAGAAAAAAATGTTCATTTGTAGTCCAAAAATAATAACTTCTTAATGTCTACCTATCATGAAAATGTACCAGGTGTATCCACTTCAATTAATGTTATCCATGCACTTGACACATTCATATTTTTTTTTCTAAGAACTAAAAAGGAACATTTTCCAATTTACAGGAACTAAAATCAAATGTAACCCATATTTAATATTTAAGTATTTGAAGTGAACCCAACCCAAAAGTGACAATAGTACTATTTAGAAGTAATATCAAGGAGAATAAATTACATTAACACTTCCTCTTATTCAGCACACCATACTCTTCTTCTTTCTGTCCCTGCAACGACCCTTTCATTGCTTAAAAATCATTGCTCACGTCTTCTACTCATTACACTAACTTTTCTAAATTGATTGAAAAATACCAAACATTAAAAGAAAGGTATCACGCAATCTGAAAACGTCTCAGAGAGTGAGAGTAATTTTCTCATTCACCAAGAATTTCCAGCGTTTATAAGCTCATTAACACTAATTTCAAACCCTAAAAGGATTGATTATAACAATGAATACGGTTATGAATGTGCATGCATACTTTTCCACTTGATGACACTGTGCAGCGAACAGAGAACTGCGATAGGTCTCTTCGCGTTCTCGAAGACCCATTTGAGAAAGCTTCTCGTTTCTTCGACGGCACCGAATTCAAACTCTTCAACGAAGTTGGGTTCGCGGGAAAGCCAAAGGAGACTTGAAACTGTGCGAATCGAGTGTGGCTTATGTGGCTGCGAAATGGAACTGAGGGACGAAGAGAAATACCCGGAAACGACGTCGCAGAGGCCATCGCCGGTGACCGGAAACGGCGATGAATTTTCCGGCGAGGTTGTTGTGGAGAAGGTGGTGTCAGTTGTGAAACAAAGCAAATTTGTTAAGAGGCGATTTTATAATGCTACGATTTTGGATAAGCCGGGTGCGCAGTGCGCCACCTTAACATGGTTCACAAATGCGGTTGCTTTGGATATGCTTTGAATTGGATCACGATATTTTTAATTTTTTTTTTCAACCTTTGAAATTAAATTTTATTTACATAAATATAAAATATTATAAAAATATAAAAAAAACCATTAATTTAGTATTCGAAACTCTAATTAATAGTAATAGCTTGTGAAATTTATCTTTGAAGAAATGTAAACTTTTTATATGAAAAATAAAAAAGTCTCTTTTTTTAAAATAAATATTTTTTTTATTATTGTTTGATTTTTCTTATCTTAACAACTATTATTTTTCACCTTGTCCATTTTAAATAGACGTCTACTTCTAATTATATCTTTTTCTATAAAATTAAGACTTTTATTCTTCATTTGAGCCAGTAACATAGAGATATTTGATACGTCAGTTTTTCTCTAAATTTTATATTATTATTGTAAGTTAAAATTTAATAAAAATATATTAATTATTAAAAATAGGCAATATATTGAAAACTCAAAACTTATTTAAGTTTAATTATAAATAAATAATATTTCAAACATTTAAATTATAATTTACATTTAATCTATACCTGGGATTCTCCACTTTAACTGTTCTAAATTATTTTCCTATTTTATCCTTATTTAATATTTTATTTTATTAATTTATTTTGGTTATTTGGACATTTTATAATTTTAGAAGTTAATAAAACAGTTTTTGAATTTTTAAATAATATTTTATTTTATTTGTTGTTACTGGTTGGAGAGTGAAAAGATAGATACGTTACTTTTCTGTTTTAAACTCATTTTCTTCTCTATTCAATAAAAAATTAAAAATTAAAGATACTTATTAATATTTGTTGCTAGATGTGAACAGGAGAGTGGAGAGATGAATTTTGTTTTAAACTTATATTCTTCTCTATTAAATAAAGAATTAAAAATTAAAGATATTTGTTGTTAGATGTGGACGAATTAGCATGAGGGTGTAGAGATTGATAAGTTACTTTTTTATTTTAAACTGATTCTCTTCTGTTGTTTCCTCCTTCACTAGGTTTTTTTTTGCACACATAGTCTCGTTCTCGAATACAATGACAAGATTCAGATGGTCGAACCCACTAAAAACCTCTAAGAGTCATTTGATGGGAACCAAAGATTGAAACATCACCACTTCTACTTCATATTGTTGTACGAAAATGATATATTGTTTGGGATATTCAAAAAATTATTCAAACTGCATCAATCCAAGTTTTGCATAGAGAAATAAAACTTTAATCTGGAAGATGGTCCCACACCACATCATCTTCCTCGTATTAGATAGATTATTCCATTGAAGTGAGAGACACATTTTCATGTAAGGTGTTTTACTTTATTATCACCTGGCATTGTGGTTTCTTTGTTTTTAAATCTCTCATACCAGCACAAAGAAAAAATAGGACGATTCATTCATTTCGTTGGTCAATCGAGGAATCTCCGACCACTTCTTCTCTCAAATCTGTTATAGCACACACCAATATCACTCACCCAGAATTCATATGTTATGCTTCAATACTTTCTTTCATGTATCATTTAAATTTTATAAATGTCAATGTAGTATTTATTTTCAAGTTTCTATTTATTAAATTTTACTGTTAATTTTGTTTTGTGTTAAAATCGGAGGCAGATTTAGAAAGGGACCAATGAGTTGATTTTGTCTACCAAGTTCTTTGAGTGATCCTATTTTTTACTTTAATTTTATGTTTCTCCCAAACATCTAAAATTTGTTGTTATATTTATGTGAGTACACAAAAAAATCTAATGACTTTTTTCATAACCATGATTCTAAAATGAATAAAAGTATTTTGTTTGATTTAGTAGTTTGTGATTTTTTTCTCATCTTAGATTTGGATCAAAGACAAATGGGTTATCAAATGGGAATGACTTTGAGAATAGTTATTTTTTAATTTGCAACTTTTAAATATCTTAGCCTTCTATAATAGTGGATGAGATTGATATCTATTATACATTTGGTATATATTTTATTAGTACAATTCATTATAATCCTTGAAATACATATGTATATGCATATTTTAATATTTGGCGTATTCTAATTTTTAATATACAATGCATGTATATCTGTATTTTTTATGATAAAAAGTATTTAAAAATATGGATACACAGTCGATATAAATATTAAAAAATGAAAGATCTTAAATACGAATCTTTATTTGATATCTTAGAATTTATTACTTTGATATCTTTGAATTTATTACTGAAAAACCATGGTAGTTTAAACTACTGTTTTCTTTTATGTTATAATTTTGTATCACATTTGTAAATTTATTATATATAATTATTATGTTGGGTACGTTTTCTTCCCAACATATCAATAGTAGTAGGTGCACTTAGATAATTTATGTGTCTTCTCATATGAATTTGTATCGCGCGTGTGTTCCCATAATTTATATAATTTGTTTTCAATTATTAATAAATTAAAATATTGAAATTTAATTTAAAAATAAGATAAATAAAATAGATTGAAAAATACGTCTCACAGAAGACTAACCTATAACAAAACTCTTATTAGTTTATTTTTAGACTTTACTTACCTTCCACTGAAATCTTAATTATCTTCATGAACAAAAATTAAATAATTATTCTAATTTATTCCTCTGGTATCGAAATGTGAAAG
>Ga0123342_1000309_pt1 | contig 72804 bp, 31 predicted proteins | sample Turbeawhitnodule_FD_89960 | JGI IMG/M metagenome (GOLD analysis project Ga0123342, IMG submission 89960) | Root nodule microbial communities of legume samples collected from Mexico - Turtle bean Mexico white nodule | ecosystem: Host-associated > Plants > Roots > Nodule | place: Mexico: Nepantla... | reverse complement strand
TTGTTCTATATTTAGCGATTATTGTACTTGATAATTCACTGTTCCTTGTGGGATCGATATCCGTCCTTAGGGACAATTATTACTTCTGACAAAGCGGTGCACTTGCCGTAAAAAGTCATCACCCAACCTCCAGGTCCACTTCCCTAGTAATGCATTATTAAAATAGGGCAGATCTTTTAAACTCAAACCTCCATTTCTTTTAGGCTTACAAATGATGTCCCAACTCACCCACTGCTTTTTTCCTACCATAATGACCCCATCCCCACAAGAATTCTCTTTGTATGCTTATGATTTCTTTTAGTACGGAGACTGGCATTTTGAATAAAGATAAGTAGTAAAGCGGTAAAGCAGATAGCACAAATTTATCAGAGTAACTTTGTCCGCTAAGGATACATGTTTATCTTTCCATTTTGCTAGTCTCTTTTTTATTTTAGAAATAATATCATTCTAGAAAAACCTTCTTCTCTGATTACTGATAAGTGTCAAATTTCAGTAATATTTTATATTAAAATACAGACACTTATGGATATTAATTGGTAAAATAAACATAAAATAACTCTTGATTTATGAATTTATACATTTTTACATATTTTGTGATTTTTATTTGAATAAGAACGATTTATTCCCAAATTTGTGTTAATTTCAGGATTCTAAGGAAAAATGGAGATGATTGGGCAAAAGGAGAATATACAAAGCTAAAAGGGAAAAATGGAACACACCAAACACTCACCAAAGCTCGTTCAAACTCGCCTAAGTTAGACGCCACGCCATCAGAGAATCTCTCCCAAGCAAGATTGCTCCATTAACGTTGGGCATTTTTACGTGCTTCTCGCCCAGGCAAGCAAAATAACGCCCAAGCGAGAAGACACTTAGTCCACACAAATTATGTTAAATAGGAGGCTTGAAGCACAACCCTGGACGTGCAAGATTGAGAGGAAAACACCATTGAGTGAATTGTAATCCAAATGAGAGAGTAGGAGGTGTTAGAAATCCTAGAGAAGGCAGCTCGTCAAGGAGAAACATCATGGATCTTCTTTTCTTACTCTCCCTGCTTGTAACAACTGATAGTTGTTGTTTTGTTGTCAAATTAATATGATTCTAGTGTAGACTTGTCTAACATTAGAGAGATGATAGTATAATTGTGGTCAGATATGTGTGTAGAAAATATAAAAAATATTAAAATAGCAATTAAAAGCGGTTGAATTACAAAGGAAACAACCAAAAAGGTTTAGCCTTTCATGCAAAGGCAAAACAAAAAGAAATACAAAGAAGAAAAGAAACTAAGAAAACCCTTTTAAGCTCCCTCTTCCTTCCTCTGAAGTCTCTTTTATAATCTTCTTTTCCTTGCAAAAAATCAAATTAAAATCTACCTTATGATATTGTTTTTCAATTATCAGATGCTTCATATTTCAAATTATTAAACATATATATTCATTCCCAAATAGTCTCAAATTTTATTCTTACTTCTCTTCCATAAATATTGTTTCCAATTTTCTTCAAATTTGTGCATTGATCGTAATTGATTCCAACATTGCTATGAGCGATATTGCAGATTTAATTCTCTAATTCTTTATTTCAGATTTTGTTTCCTATTTTGATCCAAAAGAAACAACTTAGGTTAAAAATACAAAATTAACAAAAATAATAATTAAGGCCCAAATAAACTCAATTAGAAGAATATTAATTAAAACAATGGATTTATTTATTATTTAGTCCAATAATCTATGATTAAAGTTATTGAGTGTGAATAAATATATGCTCATCAACAACCATCATGTGTGGCTAATTCTACCTTTTGGATTGTGAGTAATATGTTCAAAATCAAATGTATTGAGGTGATATCTAAACATAATATTTTGTTCTTGATTGATGATTGATATTATTGTTTTGTTTGTAATGTTTGGTTTACCATGATCTCGAAATTTAGATTTGACTGGAAAGTACTTCTAAGTTTCTAACCCAAACGATAATGCTTAACATATTTGAATGTTAGGAATAGATTTGAAATGTTAATTGTTATCAAAGTCTGATCTTATTTATAAGAAATATAAATATGCGAGGAATCAATATTTAAGAAGCATCTTAATAATTTTATATGCAACGAATCGATATAAATAATTTTTATATAAACATCAATATCTATCAAAGGACACAATATTGTCATGTTAATCCAAATACAAAAGAGTGAGAAAGATGAACCCCAAACCCTATTTTCTCAATTGAAGCAACAAACTCTTTGACTTGTTTTCTTATTAATCATTGCAATCCATAACAAACTCCAACAAACTTATTATTCTATTTTTTATTTAGTGAATCTTTTACTTGACTATTCAATTGTTCCTTGTGGATTCGATATTCGTCCTTAGAGACAAATTATTACTTCTGAAAACACGGTGTATTTGTCGTAAAAAGTCATCAATTACCACCTACTAGTAGGCCAAGATAGTTAAAGGGTAAACTCATGGTACTACAGTTCAATATTTCAGCAAATGTGGATGTTGTATATCGATCCCTCCTAACTTAGTTTTCATGAAATTAACCTTCAAACCATAATCGAGTTCAAAACATCTAAGCATGCTTTTTATTACCAATATATTTTCCAAAAGAAGTTTACATATAAAGAGAGTGTCGTCAACAAATTGAAGCATACTGATTTTGATATTGTTATGACCTACATTTAGACCAAGAAACATATTATTTCTCTTTGTATGCCTTACAGTCCCGGCTAGACCTTCTTCTATAGTTAAGAACAAGAAGGCGTTAAAGGGTCCCCTTGTCTCAAACCGTTTTCTAATCTAATTTCCTTTGTATGACTTCCATTAACTAGAATGGACACATGTGATGATTCCAAATATCCATTTATTCATCTAATCCATTTAGCACAAAAGCTTAATCTACTCATCATATATATTAGAAAATCTCAATTAACTAAGTCATATGCCTTTTCAAAGTCCATTTTCAATATTATACATTCCTTCTTCTAACCTCATCAATGGTCTCATTGGCCACTATCACACTATCTAGGATGTCTCTCCCTTCTAAAAAGCAGATTGCTTAAAGTCGATAACCTTGTGAAAAAAAAAATTGCAACCTTTTTGTCAACACTTTAGAAATTATTTTATATACGTATCCTACCAGTGAAATAGGTTTATATTGTTCCAACTTTTATGGATTTTCTATTTTAGGTATGAGCCACATAAAAGAGTTGTTGGTTCCTTTTGGCCACTTGTCTATACAGTAAAAGCATTTAACTCTTATAATGTCTTGACACAGATACCCTAATTTTTCTTGAGAAAATAAAAATTATAACCCTTATAATGTCATCCGTGATTTCAGCAATTAAAAATTCATTATCACTTGAGATAAGGTAGGGCAATCAATATTATCTAACTTTACATTGATGTTCTCTACCTCCAATGAATTTAGTTTTGAAATTGTCAAAAATTATTACTTTCTTAACCCTACTTGTCTCCTCACATCATTCATCACATCATTCATTAAAGGTAAGATATTATAGGTAAGATTGTAATTAATTATGTGTTTTATCACAACTAATTATACAAGAAACCATAATAAATGTGTCTTGTTAAAGGTCCACATTCATTTAGTGCATATATGATTGATGATGGTTATTGTTACCAAACAAGACAAGTTTTAAATTTCCATAATAATAACACTATATTCACCTAAGATTTGAAAATATAAAAATTGTGTTATTTTATTTATTTTTTCAAACAAGTTTCTTAACTGAATTATTTAATTTATAATAGAACAAAAATATTTAATTTCAATTTATTTTCATTTATTATTAAATGAATATGTTTAAGCAAAATAAATTTGGTTGAGAAGCAGGTTATATATATCACGTCTTGGTCATCTTCTAAACAGAGAGATCCCTCGCAATGAATGCTGATAACCCAACACTTACAGTACATCGACATTTTTCTGAACCAGGCTTTCAATAAATACAACCACTCTCAAAGTTAAATTATAAATTTATGTATTCTTAATTGAATTTTTATTAAAAAATATTATATTTAATTGTCAAAAATCATTATATTTATTAATTGAGTATGTATTATTCATTGAAGTAATATGATCATTTAATTTTATAGTCTCGAGCTTATAAAAATGAAAATATGAAATTTTAACTATTTTCATTAAAGAATATTATTTTATGTTTTCATACAGTTGATTTCATTTTTGTTTTAATATTTAATTTAAAAAATAAAACAAGTCATTTTTATAAACATAATAGGATTTTAAAGATTTTTTTATTGCTATCTAAGTTTATAGTATTGTACTTGATACTACAAAATTAAACTATTACCTTATTTCACTTTATAGCAAAATCAAATTACAAAAGACTCGATATAATATATATATATATATATATATATATTAAATAGAATGAAAATTCTTAATAAAAACTTAACTTAAAATATCTAAATTTATGAAAAAATTAAAACTTAATTGCATAATTGTTTTTCATGAGAAGATAAGTAGGTAATCACTTTATAATGAGAAGTATGAAAAATAAGAGTAAATAATTTACCAAAAAACTAAATGACAAATCAGTTAAAAATATAAGACATTTATATTACTATAAAAAAAATCATTAAAGATAAACTAATTTTGTAAATCAAAATAATTAATTACTATTTGATTAAATTAAAAATTATTTTATAAATTAAAAAAATTATTAATATCTAAAATACTTTTTATTATCAATAAAAATTTATAAAAATGGTTTCTAAGTTGGTTAGCAAGGTGAGTAATTATTTTTTATCTATAAATTTGGTTATTATTTAATAATTTCCTTGTAGTATGTAGTATGTGTATTGAAACAAATTTTTTTAATAAGAAATCAATTGAAAATATTTAATTTTTTTATAAAATATTTAAAATTTAAGTAAAACTTGTTTAAATAACATTTTGATAGATGATATACATTTTTCTTCAAATGGATCTTAAATTATTTATTAAAAAAAAATTAGAAGTCTTTTTTCACCAAACTTTCATTAAAAGAAAAAAAAATATCTTGTGTTTTTCCTGTATCCCTTATTACCAGAAAAATAAAGTTAATTATTTAGTGCTAATTTTATTAAAATGACTTTATAGCTAAAAAAAATGAGGTCAAAAAGTGAGTTTTGTCATTTTACTTGTCTTTATGCGTTAAAAAATATGAAATTTTATATTAATATAAAATAATATTTTTATTAATATAAAACGATAAGTAAATTTTATTATTTTTATTAAAATTGTGTTGAGTAACAACATTGTTATGTTTTCCAATAACTTTCACTTTATCATCCTGGTTATTGGTGTAGGTGACAAGCGACGCTTGTTATCTAACACATTTTGAATAAAAAAATAAATTTCATTTATTACTTTACATTATTATTTTATATTAACAACAAAAACCTCACCTTTATAAATCAAGAAATATAAGTAAGCAAATTAATGAGGTAAGTTAACAATTAAAAATCTTACATAAATTAGATATAAAACTAATATAAATAAGGGTAATTCTCACTTTACACATTGTGAGGATGAGTTAAAATGAGACTTGTTTCTTAACAATAACAATCACATTAAGAAATTAATAAATAAAAAAACAATTGAAAAATATAAAAATTAAAGTACTTAATAGAAAAATAGAAACTCAATTAAAAATACCTAAATTTACTAGGAACTAAAATTTATTAAAATATTTAATATATAATAAAAAATAAGAATTTAATAATTATTTTTAAGTTAATGAGATTATATAATAAAACTATTTTAATTTAATAGAGTAAAATATAAATAAAATACTATTACTAAAATAATAATAGAAATATTAACAAAATGTTTATGATATAATTTATTAAATATTAATTATATTAATTAATTATGTCAGTTTTTATGTAAATCTTTTTAAATTTTACTAGGAAAATTAGGGTTAATCTCTTCTAAACTGCATTTTCTGTGCCCTTCTTTTAAATGAGGTTGGAAAGAAAGGATTAGTCACTTCCAAAGTACCAAAACAAATTATAAGTACACTTTTAGAAAAAAAAATTGGTACTATATAATTAGATCCGATTATTAACTAAATCCTTATATACACAATCATAAAAAACACCAATATAGTTATCTATTCCAAGACAATTATAATTAATGCAAAAACCACATGTTACATAGATGTTTGTTATTGCCTCCTCTCTTTTATTTTAATGATAGAGAAAACGAAAAAGAAAAATTAAATTGAGCTGTTTAAATTGAAGAAAAATAGTGGAAATCGAGAAATTTTTGTGCACTTAATGTAATAAATTTATTTTTTATACTAATATATTTAGAAAATAATTTGTAAAATAATTTTTTTAAATAATTTGATATGAAAAATTAATTTTAAAAATATAAATTAGAGTTAAAATAAAAACTACAAAGTTATATTTTAAAATAAGAATCTATTAAAATAAATTAATTTAAAAAATAAGAATTTAAATTATTTTATTTTATTTACTATTTTAATTATATGTATAGTATAATATAAAATATAATTATTAATAAAATATTAAATTATTTAGTTCATTTATTATTTCATTTTTATTTTAATTATTTATTTTTATAATATAAAAGGTATATTAGTAAAATGTTAAATTAATTTTTATTATTTTAATTTATTTTATTTATTATAATATAGAATATACATTAATAAAAACTTAATAATATAACTATTAGTAAAAGTAATTTATACACCTCGATTATATATAAATAAACACATCCTTAATATAATCATCAACATATGCAGAGATTCAGACAGAACACGTAAACCTTTTCCTATGTTTCATTCATATAACCAACAAACAAATTAACAAAATCATTGTCGAAAAAAGAAATGTGTGCACGACCCCACTACCACGAAAAAAAAACTTGAAAGATAAACTACAACAAAATACATTATTTTTTATATGAAGAACTATCTTGGACCACCCCTCTGTAAAAGAAACCAAAAACTGTACTGTGAGTGCAAGTAAGGATAAATATAACATGGTTGAATGTAAGAATAAAGAAATTGTTAACAAAGATTGTTTTGGCTTTGGTTGGGTTCACTGTCTTCCTCATCTCTTCTTTCTTGGTTCCACATAATGGATGCAAAGCTTCTTAGATCAGAGAAGTGTCTCTGACCTTCAACATTGGATTGAGAAGTGTGCAAAGAAGAATTTTCACCATTCTGCAATTCATTGTTATAGCTTCTTGGACCATTTTGGTTCATATATTCCCGTACTGTAGAAGGGTCTGTTTCGCAAAACATAACTCCAGTGATATCCACTTGCATGTCTTCACGGTTGGGATGAGAATTCAGATCAATTTGTCCAGCAGCACTGGACTCACCCCCTTCAGCTTGACTTCTGCTTAGTCCTACTACCTCTTTCTCCAACTGAGTTGCGTCATCTCTTGATGTCTCATTGGTATCTGACTCCTCTTTCTGGAGAACTTGATCTTTCTGGGCAGCTTCTGCTTCGCGTTCAGATTGCCGTTTTTTCTTTCGAAGCATGAGGGTTTTGAACCGGCGCTTCACGGTCAAGCAGACGTTGCATGTGCATGTCGGCTTGTGTCTCCCCTTGCCACTTGGGGGCTGGATGCACACAATGCAAGAGCAGCCAGGGCGGTGTCTAGGATGCTTGGTGGTGGCTCCAGCTGATGATTCGGCAGTGTCAACAAGATTTTCTCCCAGGGCTGCTGCACAGGCAAGAGCTTCCAAGCCAGATGCCTCGTGTTCTTGGATTGACTTGCTCTTTTCATCACTTCGTCGCTTCTTAAAATCTGCAAAGCATTCAGCACAGCACAAAGATTTAGGAATTGTTGTGTTAACCTTTCAGGAACAAGAATACAACAGGTGTAACCCAATCTGCTAGATCAAAGGAGGACTCATTTTGGTTTCGGAAGTAAAAATTGCAGTCTAAGTGGCACTACAAACATGGGGTGAAAGACTTTCCTCAAAACATACACAGTTATAAAAGCATAGCAATTTGCATGTTAAACCCGAGACTGAGTCCAAGAATATAATTTGACAAGTATTATATTAACACTGGCATCATTCAAAACGTCAATATAATGTGCTGAATGCAGAACTTGCATGCTGCATCTTTTGATTTGAACATTCAATCAAATATAAGAGACAGAAACGTCAACCTCAACCCAATCTCAAACATGACAGACAGGGTATATCCAAACTACAGATATCAGAATCACACCTTTGTCGGTTTTCAAAAGATTTTCTAATTCCCCTGAACTTAGCTCTTCAGGTACAGTGCATGAACATCTGAAAAAAAAAATCACAATAAAGAATTTTAGATCATTTTATCACCATCATATATAAAGTAGTCTTAAAATAAATAATAATGGAACACCTTATTGAATCCCAAGCATTGTCAAAACATGTCCAATTGGCAGGAAGAAGAGCATCAATTGGAACCTTTCGCCATTTAGAACAATCATCACATTGAGCCCATTGTTCCTTCACGCTGCATGACATAGTTAACATAATCAAGCACAAGCTGAAAATTTGCTCACATCAATATAACAGGTCCAAATGCTCTAGTGGAGAATAATTAAGATGCAATGCCTAATTCTAATATAACTATTGCCACAGCAGACATGAATTCGGAAAAAATACCAAACAGTTGTCAGCTGGATGAACAAATCCATAGGTAAGATTAAATCTGAGTGATAAAAAGGTAGAGACCGGTTAAGAATTTCGAATATACCAAATACAATGCCAAATATGCAAGAAGTTGGATTCTTACAGTTAAGACTTTCCAATATACCAAATACAATGCCAAATATGCAAGAAGGCTGGATTCTTACCCAGAAGAACAAGTACTGAATATAGTTCTCTTTCCAAAAACTGGGGGTTCCTGAATGAAATGAAATACATACATCACATAAATTAGCCAGGGCAAAGAAATTTGAATAGAATTATTCAAAACTACATCAGTCCATCAGATTCACCTCGCAATAGCTAACCTACAAAATAAAAATATAGGGACTCATTTGACACTGTTGGACTTACATCGTATTCTTCAAATACTTGGTCCTCAATTGTGACAATGCTTGGCTTGACACTAGGAGGAGGACGAAGTAAATCCTGTGCTTCTTCCCATGTAAGTTTTAACTCCCTAGCATCTTCATTGTCAATAAGCAACCTTTTACTTTTAGGCCCTATATTACGAGTCTTCTTCTTCTCTAAAGACAAAAATTTTTGTTGTACTGAACTATTGTTTGTCATCCCATTATTTTCAGTTATAAGCAACTCGGAAGTTCCAGTACCCAAATGTAGATGTTCTCTTTGTCCATTTAAGTGAGGTTCCACATTCCCCCCCTTCATTGAAAGGAGAAGATTGGCATGACTACTTCCTGATGGCAGATTCTCAGTTCCAGCAGAGGTGGTTCCCTTTGCTGAATTAGATTGTGCAGATGTGGAGGTATCCTGTTTGACGATAGTCATTTATCATATTCAACAACAGAAAAATTAATAATAATAGAGATGTATTATTCCAAGAAGAGGCCAGACACTGATGGAAACTGTATCCCAACCTGTGTATCTGCAGAATTTGATGCCCTTCTGAAACCCATTACAAGTTTGCCTCCAGGATCTATCCGACTAAATGTTACTGCACAAAAGCATCATACAAAAGAATAAAAATTTCAGATTTGCAACACATTAGCCACAAAGAATATTTGAGGCTTGATATCCCACATACTAACCAATAAATTATGCACAAGAGAATAATTCTTCAAGGCATTGAATTCTTCTATTTGTCTTGAAAAGAATACTGGAATAATATTTCTCACACACAGCTAGCCTATCTAAGGGTCTTATGCAACAATGATTGCAAAGAAATTACAATTAAAAACGCAAAAAAAAAAATTGTAATTGAAATTATTAAAGGATCTATTACTACAAAAACACAAGTATTTCATATAAAATTTGACTTAAATCCAAGTAAAAAACTTTAGTGTAATAGGCATGTGCAAGGCTTGTTCCCTGGCTTTATTTTATTCTTACCAGTATCACCAGCACGTAATTGCATCGCCTGTATGCAAGGGGTCACACCCTCCAATACATACATTCTACTATTGTTATTTGGCCAAAATCTGAACTGAAATGTCCACTCATTCCCCTTCACATCTTGCATTCGCAAAGGAACACCCTCAGATTGTGAAATAGAAGGGAAATATGCCTGCAAATCGTAAGTCAGTTTGTGTATGATGTTCAGCCATTACAGGGTAAAGAGATATTCCAAAATTTATAAAACAAAAAAAAAACTGCATAAACAGTGTTCCATAGACTCATACAGAGATAACAAAGCAAGCACAGAAAATAAGGAAACAAAGGAAATAAAAGTCCAAAAATACCTCAGCGCAGGCTTTTGGAAGAACAAGACGGCCAATTCGACCTGCATCACTGGCACTCAATACCTTCTCAAATAATGGCACAACGGTGGATTTCAAACTGTTATCATACATTAAGGGAAACTACTGATAAACCAGGTTTATACTAAGAGTCTATAATATATGTTCAAAACAACCAAATAAAAATATAAAGGATACTCTCCAGACAGTCGCTCCAACTCTTGATCAGTAATCCTCGGCCAGTATCGAGGAAGTAACTGATTTTTTCCTCTGCCATCTGCAGGTGGCCGAGCAACACGTGATTGAGAAATTGTACCTTTATCTATTTCCACATTCATGGTAAGTCCACTCTTCAACGGTTTGGGAAATATAGGGCGAGACCTTTGCCCTTGATGAAAGGGAGGAGATGGTTTTCCCTCTAGTCTTCCTTCCACTGCCTCTCCAGCAGAGGGCAGGACAGAGTTGTTCCCTGATGCATTTCCCAGGTACATACTCAATGATGGCTGCACATTCGCTTCATGGATGTTTTTAATCTCCCATGGTGACCTATTATTTTCTAGTGTAGCAAATGTTAATGACTGAACAGATGGCTTCATCACATTTGAAAAACCAATGTCTCCTTCCCCAAATGAACACTTGGCTTCTTGGTTGTTGTGCCCATGACGTGAAATGATGCCATCTCTTTGAGCATTATTCCATCGGCTGGATTCACTAGCTTCAATAATTTTGCAGAATTGCATAAGTTTTCCTTCATCAACACCACGTGCAAACAGTCTTCCCTCAGAATGAGAAGAAGGCCGGTCACTTGCATTATTTTTTATCAATGAAACAGGCCCATTTGGATTTTCAATATTCCTCATCTGCAGAAAAACAACAAATAGAAGGAACCAGTGAAATTTTGTCAGAGGATAAAAAACAAAATACACCTAACTCGACTCTCTTCAAAATCTTGGCCAACTATTTGTGTCAAAAAGAGCAGTGACAGAATAACAAGACACAAGATCACTAAAGGAAACCAGCAAGCAAACAACGTGCTGAACATAATTAGAAGATATTCTATAGCACAAGCTTGAGGTCTTCCAATGGTCTCTTTTATATAGGAGTTATCCAAATCCAAAGCATATGCATCCATTCCACATAGATGATGGGGCAAAAGAATGATGTCAAACATGCGTTCTTGCACAATAAAAGACAACCCACAACTAATTAAACATTGCTAAAGTAACGTCCCTACTTGAGTATTGATACCCAGCCCACACATTTAAAAGCCATGCAAAAAAAAAAGCTAAATATTTAAATAGCTAGCAACCATTTTAATTACAAATTAATACTAGAAACCAATATTGTACTAGACAATGTAAAGAAAATTAGACAACAAGGAGTACAAGTGAGATCCCAGATTCAAGATTTAGCAATAAATGAGACATGTTGCATTAAATAGAAAATAACAATAAAATAAGTTATCCCGGAAAAACTCCAGATAAACTCACCGTACTAAGTTGGCTAGTATTTACACAGCTAACACATCCTATACCACCATAGTCAAGATGCTCGAACAAAGATCTAGATACCATGCATCCGCAGTGGATAGGCTGCCAAACCAAAACAAATTGACTTCAATGACCACGGAACAAAGGGAATGCCTAAATAGTTACATAAAAATAGGTTACCATTTTACCTTGTTGCAAAAGTTACACTCCCTCCAACCAGTTTGTTGGTGGTGGAATTTGCTGCAGAAAACTGAATTCTCGTATGTGGATCTGACATATTAAGGATTTCCAAGTTGGAAATATAAAGAATCAGTAAATGAATTATTAATAATAAAAATGCAGGGCAAAACTACCAAAGATATGACTGAGGGACGATATGTGCAGAGGGAGAAAATATTACATTACCAAGACAAAACTTCAATAAGAAAACTAGACCTAAGATCCATTCTTATTTTCAATTATTGATTCCCATATGCAATCAACTCTTTTTAACACACCCTACACTAGCAAGGAGCAAGATACTTCGTTATATAAAGAAAAGTACTTTCCAAGATAAACAAGAACCATGGCACTAGAATTAAGGCAACCGGGTAGAATTTTATGAAACTATCTAACAGAAGAAGAAAAAACTGTAAGTAACATTTATTTAAAAATTAAATAGATTCAGTTAGACACATATACATAAGTACTAGTGCATCACTTGAACTAAAATTTCCTTATCATAATGAAGGATAAAATAAATGTTTTTTTTTGCAATAAGTAGTAACGCCTATGACAGCAATCACCAAATTAAAAAGTTATGCTGGAATCCTGGTTTTAAAAAACAGTCTGCAACTATAGCTGCCATATCAGTCACATATACCTGCAATTTCTCGCAATGTCACGGATTGCAAAGAAACCACAATTTTAAACCTTGGTTAGAATAGTAGAACTACACTAAAATATTGAAAATGAACTAATCATGCATTTACTGCATTCACATCAAAGAAAAAACAATATATTTGCCAGATTGGCATATATACAATCACCACATTATGACACTTACAATGGCTCAAGGATGTCACCCTTCCACTCCTCCATAAATCTAACATTACAGATATAAGCCAACATTAGTCAACAAAATATATATAATGAAATAAAATATGCATAATCTATTTTTTAATATAACAATTAAGAATTTTTATTTCACAATCATTATGACCAGAACACCCTCACCAAGTCATTCTCTAGAAATATTTCCCAAATTAGCAGCACTGATCCCCGCCCTTCATCAACAACAACTTCATATTGTCATCAGAAGAGTAAATAGCATTGCATGGTATAAATATTCTTCTCTGAGTTGAGCACTTAATTTGATTTTCTTATTCACATCAATGCGATAGTTTCTTGATATATAACAGACACACACTTAAAACCAGAAAATCCCGGGAAGGGCAAATAAAAATAAGACCAAACCAAACCTCACAAATACAATTGCAATCCTCACGAGACTAATTACACCAAAATCAAAAACCCAAAAACATCTCTGATTTTTCAAACAACATCAACATGAACGAGTCCCAAAAATCGTATCCCCAAAAATACCCTTGCATCAGCCACTCCCCCCATTATTGACGAATAGATGAAATTCAAAGGAAAAGGACACAAATTTACCCGCACTTGCAGCACAGTTGGGCGAATCCACCAGATCGCAGAGGCCACCCCTTTCTCCATTCATGAGTGCACGAACCATTAACGACGCAAATATCAGAACCCATTAATACAAAATCCAAAATTCCACTGCCAAAGAAACACAATCCAAAACTCAAATCAAAATCAAAAACCCTAAAAACCAAAACAATAAAAAAAAAACTATTGACCCATCCTCACAATTTTTTTCAGACTCCATATACACCCATGCACAAAGCTTCAAGATTCAAAAAGGGGTTATAACAAAACAGAACCCCAAGACGAAAAAACAAACCTTTGTCCCACCCCAAGTGATAGCCAACCAATGGGTCATTCACATGAACGAAAAAGAACCCAACTTCGCAGTGCTAGCTATCTCTATCTATCAATCTATCTCCTCAAATCTTAACAACCACACACATCATCTGTTACATCAACACTTAGCTGGGGAAGAAGATGGGCAGAGCAGCGAAGAAAAACAGAGTGAAAGCACTGAAATCAGCATAAGGCAATGGAAATTGACCTGAATTTTTACAGAGAGAGAAACCGAGGATGTGTGTATCTGTGTAGAGAGAGAAAGTGAAGAGAGAGAAAGAGGAGAGAGAGTGTGTGTGCATGCAAAGCAACATATGCATAAAATGCATGCAGGACACTTGAAGACATAACACATACACACCACCGCTAACCTTAACGCACACAAGTCGTTTATTTTCTTTTCTTTTTCACTCTGTTTTCACTTTGGGGACACTGATATTCTCACCCGCACTTCACGGGGCTGTCTCGCTATGACTGTGACTTGGACTCGCTTCTCTCACCCCTCGGTGTATCCCTCTTGGTGAAACATGTATCATGCCCTCGACGTGTATCTTATTATTATATATAAAAATAATAATTTTAAGTTTTTTAAATTAACTTTTTATTTTCATTCTTAATTTAAAAATTTGAATGATTAATAATAACCATATCTCATAAAAATCAAAATAAAATAAAAAATTACTTAGTTAACTGAAAACCTAACAAAATTTTAAATGTATTTGAACTTTCTTAGTTTTTAAAAAACTAATATTTAAATTTTTACTGTTTCTAAAAAAGGTTTTATGTTAGCAGTATTAAATTTATTATTATTAATTCTGGATTATTTGGTTGAAGGATTCAAAAACATTGAAATCGGAAATTATTAATGATAGACAATGAATAAAAATATTTTATATGGGAAATGCATGTGAAAGTTAATATTGGTGCATCCTTTCCTCTGTCTTATTTTATTATTGTTATAGGAAGTTTGATTTTACTCATTAAATATAATGGTATTACTATAATCTATAAGCATGCATGTGTACGCGATATGTGTCTAGCTTAACTTAAATTTATTCGTGTTGTTAACCATAATCAGACTATTGATTATATAATAACTTGATTATATATATATATATATATATATATATATATTAAAGACAAAATAAATTAAGTGGTCAATTATAATATAATATATTAGTGAATAAATATATTGAAATAAATGTTATTATGCCATTAAAAAAATATGGTTTTAAGGATACAAATATAATTAATTTATTAATAATGGTTAAAAATTACAATCTTAAAATACTAAATAACAGTAATAGATTGGATGTACCGATTTAATTAAATTTTCAACATCATTGTTGAGATATTGACATGGTCAATAGATTTTTGCATGTAAAAATTACGAAGATTGTTAAATTATATGAATATAATGTCATATATGGATAGCATGTGAATTGTTGTTTGAGTTGTGTATTAAGTAAAAATACTTATGCTATTATAGAGATGCTCATGTTTCATGGATAATATAAATTACGTAAACTAAGATATCAAGTGGTGAAAAATTGAGAGAAGAGTTATTGCATATTATAACATATGTAGATGTGTGACTTGAGTTATAATGAACTTACCATGATTCATTATTCTTAGGTTCGTTTGTAAATCTGAGTATTTGGATCAATCTTGATATTGTGGTTTAAAGAAAGATGAAGTCAGTATAAGTCTTATATTGAATTCCAAAAGACATTTTAGAAAAATTTGAAAGTGTATAAAGAAGATTTTGATTAAGGAGAGTTAATTTTAGTATCTATTCTAATTAGATATTAAAATAAAGAAATGAACTATAATGTGGTGGCATGGAAGTATATACTTAAGCATGTTAATGCATGTATGTTTGCGGTTGTTGAAAGTTTGATTTGAGATTTTAAAATAAAGAAAATTATATAATTAATTTGGGTATTCAAAATTGGTTTCTTTTTCAAGTGATTGTAAACATGTTACATGTGTTGGAATTGGCTTGTTGTGTATTCTTGGTTTGTTTGTTTTTTGGATTCATATTGCTTAAGTGGTAGACTATTGTTCAAACAATGTCTAAGTAGTGATCATTGCATACACAACCCAGTATTGTTCAAGCGCCAACATAGAAGCTCAAGTGATAAAGTATATCACTCAAACAATGGCTTAAGGCTTGAGTGAGAAAGAGATTGAGATAATTTTTTCTCTTCTGGAACAAGTGACGTTCAAGTAACAATAGGTCGCTCAAACATTGATGAATGGGAGTGATGCATGGGTTTCTACAAGTTATGAGGTGTGTGAACATTGTGCTTAGTGTTTTTGGCACTTTTTGAACTATACTAATAAGTATCATCATTTAATCATTAAGATGATGTTTTTCAATCAATGGTTACTCAAATGTTGAATGAGAGTTTGAGTAAGTGAGAGGTCAAACCAACTCTATCTTCTTTGGAGATGATTACTTAAGTGACAAGAGGTTCCTTAAGAGAGAAAGAGATGTCGTACCTATTCTCACTCCTCTAGAGTTTGTACTAGTAAAGGAAGTCTTCATTTATTTAAAAAAGCAAAGTCACTAAAGTAAGAGAAGTTCACATTTACTTGATGGTAAGATGGTGTTGATGATGAGCAAGTGGTGATATTTATATATGTGAGATTGATAAGTTTATATGCATGTATGATATTGATGATGATGATGATGATTAGATGCAAGCATGTGTATAATATACATTGAGTTATATATTGTATGTGATATTTGTATGGTATGATGATCCTTTTATTAGTTGTTGCCCTTTATAGGTGTGTTGACGGATATGTTTTGGCCCTTTATGGATGTATAGTAAGGGATACATGGGATGACATTATGGTCATAACGTTTATATTATTGTGTACAATAATTCATTAAGGAAAGGAGATTGTATTGTTTCATTGATAATCTAAATCATGTAGATCAATAGATTAGATGGTGAGAAAATGAAGGAAGTTATTGCACTATGGTGTTAGTGTTTGTGCAAATAACTACCTTAATGTCATGGAGTTGAGGTTTGCATTTCAAAAAAGCTTGGAATTGTTCAAGTATTAATCTCTAGTGGGACATGTTCACTATGAGTCTTCTGAAAGGTGTCAACTATTACAAATTACATTGTTTCATCAATATACATTCATGTATTCTTTGATAGAAGTGATTCAATTATAATTTATTATGTATTTTCAAGTGTCACATCATTGCTTAAATTATGTGCCTTATTGCATAAGCCACCCAATTCTATAAAACTACCAAAAACTTTGATTTTACATTGTTTGAGCATTTAAAGTTTTATAAGAGAGAAAATGACTTTGATATCTCTCTTATTCCAACCTCAAGCAATGGCTTAAGCGATAGTCATTGTCGCTTAAGAAGCAACGATAATATTTATGCGATAATGATCGATGCAAATAATCATTATGATCACTTAATGACAAGTTAACACCAAAGTGAAATACATAAAAAAATAATAATCAAATATGATTGCATAACTCAAAATTTCCTAACTCTAATCTTGATTCGTTAAATGTTACATCTTCAATAATATAATTTTATTGTAAAAAAATTATCAACTAATAATATTAAAGAAAAATAAAGTATTTAAATATTTAGAAAGATAAAATTTAAAATAAGTGAAAATGAATTATTTTGAATTTATTTATAATTTTTTTTAATATTTTACTTTTAAATTTATTTTTTTTGTAAAACTACATTATATTATATTATATATATATATATATATATATATCACTACTTATTAATAAAGTAACCACACTTTTAAGTTTTATTTAAATAAAATTCTTGAAAAATAAAATATAACACTTTCTAATAGTTACTAACATGTCATGTCACTTCCAAATAATAACTAGATCGTTTCCTAAAATATTAAGACATTTTTAATAATATCCTTATTTTCACTTCATTTTTAAATATTGTATATACATACTTATAAAAAAAAAGAGAAAATACTAATAACAAATATTTTAATTTAAAACACTTAAATAAGAAACTACAACAAAAGTAAATAAAATCCTAATTTTTCTTTTGGTGGTAAATTGAAAATCCTTTTACTTATGGAAACACTTTCTAATGCACACCCATTACCATTGACTAACCAAACCCATCAATTAATTAATTGAACATTTAAAATGCATTGAAACCAAATTGATGGAGAATTTTTTAGTCGGCAATTAATAATAGAAATATTTATGTTGACTTTTTCATATGATATGGTTAAAAAAAACACATCACCATCTCCACAAGTATGCATGTATCCATGGTCTATGCATGGAACTGAGTTTTTATTTGAACTTAGAACATTTCTATGGTTGCTCATATTAAACAATATTCAATGGATTAGACTTTTCAGAAATTGAAATTAATTTTGGCTTGCTTACCTGGATGAATTAGATCATATAAAAGCAAAATTTAATTTTGAAAATGTTTGGTTGGAACATGAAAGGTTGCATTAAGAAATTATGTTTGTGTTAGGTTAGTTGTAACATGGACAATAATATATATCTTTAACTCAACTATTAATATCCATATTTGTGTGGTTGTGTAGAAATATTCAAAATATTTTTCCATCATTTTTTTCTTTATTAATCTAAAATACGAGTGAAATATGAGTATGCTTTGCTATGTTTGGTAAAATTATTTAAAAAAAGCTAGGTAAAACTGGAAAGTTAGAATAAAAATGTTTAATAAAATGACTAATCAACTAATCAAAAGTTCTAGAAATGAAAGATAAAACACGATTAATTATTAATGAAATATTAATATTAAGTAATTATACATTTCTATTTTACTTTAGATTTGTAATCTAATTTTTTATATAAATTAAATTTCAAATAATATTTGTGTGAAATTTTATTCTTTGCTGTAATTAAAAATATTTATCATTTCTCAATAAAAGGATATTTTTTTTAAGTATTGAATAATTAAAACAACAATGAACAAGTGTCACGTTATATTAACATATTTTACATTATGAATGATTTTATGTTAAATTATTAATTATTTTAACTATTTTTTAAATTAACTATTTAGTTACGACGATTTATTTAGTATGAGAAAATAACATTACAGCTTTAGATATTAGGTAACGGCTTTATTTATATAAGTTTTGGAATATAGGTAAATATTATATATTTTTTAACCTAAATGTTATTTTTAGATAATGTATTTTATGTTTATGGTTCTATAGATAGATAGATTTAGATTGAGAGAATGTATGTTAAGTTATATTAAGTAGATTTAGAATGTTGGCCTTGCTGATTTTAAAAAAATTACTAAAGTTTGATCAATTGTAATAACAATGTATATCTAAAGAGTTTTTTTTTTTAGTTTTTTTTAAGTGATTTAGATTTGTATAGTACTAAAAAATTTATATTTTTCTGGTAAATTTTCTATACTATTTTTGTTTAATTGAGAATCTCTTCGCTTGAGTCAAATAAACCTAAGAGCAAGTCAAATTTTTACTCCATTTTTGCTTGAGCGATAATTCCCTCATTTGAGCGAAAATGGACTCGAGAGCAAGGTAATCAATTTTATACATTCATGATTTCTTAACCAAATTTATTCAAATTTCAAATCAAACAATCAACATTCATCAATGTTTACACTTCACGTCAACTTCACATACATATCTTCTAACATATTGTTCTATTGAAAAGTAAAACTAGTTTCTTACTTGATTAGAAGTAGACGTGCTTACAAATAACTCAAATTCTTAAAAAAAACAAGGACAACTTAACCTGCACAACAAAGTCTCGATCAATAATCCAAACATATCACTAGGACTCTGCACTAACAAATACTAATCATGAAACTATAACCACCACATGCAAACTCTTCTAACCAAACAAATACTGAAACTAAAAACTGACTCAAAGGAAAAAGAAGCAAACATGAACTTACTTTAACTAAAATTTTGATCGAGTGACTTTGTTCTATTCACTATGAGGAATCTTTAGTGGCCTCTGATCATCAATCTAATGAATGAGGTGGTCAAAATCTTAGAGAAAAAACAAAAGAGAAAAAAAAAACGAAGTTTGTATAGATTGTTTTTCGGGAGCGATTCATCCTTCACGAAGGCAACATACAACTATCCATTGTACTTCGCTCTCCAAGTGTGCTTGTTCCCCATCTTCTTTACCACGACAATTCTTTGTGAAAAAAACTCCAATGAGAAGAGAAAGAAAGACATTGAATGATGATTATTTTAAAATAAAACCTGAATAATTGATTTTTCTTTTTATATATATTTTTTACTTTAATAATAAAATATTCAAGTGTCACTTTAATTATACAACTTTTACTATTCACTTTAACGTATCGGATATGCTAAAAACACCGAAGAAAATTTATCTTTCTCTTTTATTATTATTTTAGTGTTTGTTTTCTTTTTATACTTTTTTTCATTTTGTTTTCTATTCACTTTTCTTTATCAAACTTTTACTATATTTTCGAAATTTTGTTTCATTCTTTAACTTTAAAATAACTTTTTATATTAAAAATACCCAAACAAATATAGTACACGCCTCTAAATAATGTTATTCTACATTGAAAATAATATTATTGTGTTATACAAAGAAAATAAATTGACTTCATACACTAATCAAATAATTCCCTTTAAAACCTTAAAAAACAAAATTATTTGAATAAAAATAAGTGATATCAAACAAATATGAAATTCAAATGTTCAAACAAGATTTCACATTATGAGAATTAAGCTCTGAAAGTGATTACATCATAAAGAGGGAAATCTTTGCAAAAGTGATATGATGAGGTTATGTAGGTTAAAGTATTAATTAGTTCCAACAACCATCACAAAATTATCATCATATATTTTATTTTATTTTATTTTATTAAAGCCAGAATTTTTTATCTTTATTGATTGTGCACAAAATTTAAAATTCAAGACACCTTATTTAAATTATTTAAAAGAGTTGAATTGAATATCATACAAACATAATACAAAATATGGGTACTTCTATTTAATAATTTGAATTATTGTGTTGAATAAATATTTTAGCACGTAATTTTAAAGAAAATATTTTTGAAAAGTATCATTATGAAACCACGTGTTTTATCTTAATTTTATATATTAGTTATTTAATTTAATAAAAAAATTGACTGTAGATATAATTTAATTTAACATATATAATCTTATTCTAAGACATCTTAAAATATTAAGAAAAACATTAATATTTAAATTATTCTGAATCTTAATTTTCAAATTATGTGAGATTATTTAAAATATAGAAAGAAATATAAAATTATATTTTTTTCTTACCCTTTAGTTCGTGTATAAAGTGTTTCTGGTGAATAATAGCAGTACTTACACCAGTGAGGACCACTCACTATAATATTATTTATTCTCACCGAACTGCGTGAACGCTATAACTCCAATTATTAATGCTGTAAATTACACGTGTATATATATTAAAAAAATTACTTGTTAACTGATTTGTAAATATAAAATTTGAAATAATTTGTGACTTTTTTCCAATTAGCAGACATGTCGATAAAAATTCTCCATACAGCACATTTTTTATTTATTTATTATAATAGCACGGTTAATTTTGGAAAAAATCAAATTTGATTTTTTAAAAACTAAATTCTGACTTTTATGCTATGAGGATCAGACACGCCTCTAAGATGGGTGTCTGTGTTAGACACACGTATCGGATACTGACACACGTATCGGATACTGATACTCGTAGAACACTTGTACGATTCATATCGGTGAAACATCCAATTCAAAAAATATTTGTTGGATTTCTGACAATTCTAGCACGGTTCGAATACAATGTTAAAAAATGAAAAATGTTTTGAACTAGTTATAAGAAACATATTTCTGCTAAAACAAATACTGAAACATACTTGTGCACATAAATTTTTATTGTCAATTTATATCATTCATAATTATATCATATATAAATCAGTGTCCTCGTTTTCTCATGTCTTAGAGATTATACGTATCTTTGTACCCATATTTATATCGTATAAGTATTTGTGTCAGTATATATAATACATAACTCTTATGTAGTAATTATTACTATAAATAAATAAAAATGTGTTTTATAAGAAATTTTTATTGTCATATGTACTAATTAGAAAAAAAATCTAATTTATATAGATTTTTATTTCTTAAACTATAGAAGTACATTTTTAAGAGAAACTCTTCACGCAACTTAATATGATTTTAAAAATAAATAATAATTTTAGATGTAATAATCTTAATTCTGTTTAATAGACTTATAGAAATATTAATTAACTTAAAGTATTTATTTAAAATATTAAAATGATATCTTAATCTTTGTACGTGTAACTTTTTTTGTACACCCTTCTAAGTTGTAAAAGATATTTCTGTAAATAATAAAAAAAACAGAAAAATGGTGTTTAATGGGAAGAAAAAATAGGAAGTTTATATCTTTTGAATAAATGAAAATTAATTGTTTGAATTGAAGAGTAAAAATGAAAGAATGAAAAAGAAAAGAAAAAATTGAATTACTTGGATTAAAGAAAATAAGTATAAAATAAAAGGATAATGAAGAGTTAAGAAATAGACACTTAAAAAAAAGCTAGTAGAAATAATCACTTTTTTTAAAAGCATGTTAGAATCACTTACTAATTAACCTTTTTTATGACAAAACTTCAATTTCAAATCTTATTTTAAAATATTTAATTACCTAACGAATTAACCGTTTCATAATCATATACAAATTTTAAGTTTAATTAGCCATTTAGTTTATACAATAATATAAAGTTCTTTTCTCTAAATTTAAAAATAATATTTTTTATGTTTTTTAAAAATTGTATATACACTCATATATATCATTTTATGTTTTTAATCTTTATATATATATATATATATATATATATATATATAAATAGCATAATAAAAAGGTAGCATTGTTGTGAACAGTTACTGTGAAAATAATTGGATAAGAATAAGATGACAGGAATGACCACTGGCGGTGCCAACATCCATATTGGATAATGTTTTTATTTTTTTTGGCTTTGCGTTTTCATAACGGCTACTATTGTAAAGAAAAAAATAAATAATTAAGTATTTATGAACATATGCTGCAATTGAAAATTTTAAAATCATAAATATTAAAATAAAAACTACAATTATATTTCATAAAAAATAACATTTACATTCCCTCCAGTTTTAAAATAAAGATTCACTTTTTTTGTGTTTTAAAAAAACTTATATTCTTCTAATTTTTAAAAAGTATTGACATCTTTTATATTTTTAATAAAATATTTTCCTCAAAGTGATACTTACCTATTTCATTTTATTTTAAAAAGTCTGATAACAATTTATTTTAAAAATCATATATTAACTTAAATTTAAATAAAAAATATTAAATTTTAAAATATGAAATATAAATATATGTATACAAAAATTGATCGATTTAATTATTATATATTAAAAATACATGTAAAATTTTAATGTGGTTCATTTATAAATTAAATGGTCTTTCAAATAAATTAAAGAAAACATGTTTTGATATACAAGTAATATATAGTTACAAAATATTGAATTGGATCTATTAAATTATTATATTTAAATGGGATATTTTTATACAATTACAAACATGTTATTAAAACTATATGTATATATATAAACATAAATAAAACTAAAGTATATGAGTGTTATTTTATTAATAACATGAGAGCACTAAATATTTATTTAAAACTAAATATGAATGCAAAAAATCATTTATTTTTTATTAATAAAAAATATTTAACTTTAGAAGAAAAAAAATATTTTAAAGTTAACCAATATATTATTTTTAATGGGATAAAGAATGTGAGATTTCACTTTATTAAAAATATAATAAAAAAATCAAGAAAGATGTATATGTTTTAAAAACTATAAGTGATATAATTGTGATTTTATTTAAGAGAAATGAATGAAATTTTTGGCCTTCATAGAATTGAAATTCCATATTTAGAATAAGATTTGGTTTTATTAGGGTTAGACGAATTGGGAGCGTACACGTATAGATGATGAATTGGAATTCGTTGAACTCGAGAATGAGGTTATTTTGGGGCAATTCAATCACTTCATGAAATAAACAAACAAAATAATAAGGCGTGGATATCGAGTCTTATAAATTAAATATAAAATTAATTAAAGACTTCGGTATCTACATATTTATTTTAATTGTGTTCACTTTTCAATCAATCTTTTTGTCATTCATAATTTGACCTCTCAATTTTGTTTCTTTTTTTTATCTTCGTTCTTTCAACATCACTCATTTCATTGCTGCTCATTCCTTTTTGGGTTCTTTCAAATTACAAGCTCCTCTTCAAGTATTGTCTTTTCTTTGAAGATATTTTCTACTATTTCTTAGGACTGATTCGTGAGTTAAGCCTTGCCTCAATTTTTTTATTCTATTATCCTTCTAGAATTTTGTATTTTGTATATTTTCATGAAATATATATAAAAAAATTGAACTTGGGTATAAATAGAACTTGGCCCAAACTAGTTAGAGTTGTTTCGCTTTGGGTTCACTTATGGAGAGAAATGTGATGAAGAATCGATTGCAGTTATTTACAATAATGAAGACCAAATAGTGGTCAAGAATTAATGTGCAACCTCACGAGTTGCTCAAGCATTGTGAACACACAAGTTCTATGACAATAATAGTTACTATTATTATACAGGTGTTGAAATGGATCTTAATTATTTGACTTCATTTATATGACATGGAATTAGTTAATCAAATTTAGACTTGAAATTAGTTTTTACTCAACTAGATTTGGAATATTTTTTTAGTTCGATGTAGGTTGACCCATGGTGCATCAAGCTAACGAACTTTTTTTGAAAAAAATTATATAATTTTTATGATAAATTATATATTTTAATATAGATATAGTTTGACACCCTTAAAAATTTATAATTCGTTTTAATAATACAATAATATATATTGGCAATTGAAGTTAAAAAATAATTAAAATATTAATATATTGATTAAGCAGGTGTTCTTTTTGAAGATGTCAAATTATTACCACCCACATTTTGTTAAATATAATGAAAATAAAAATATAGTTAAAGTTCATGATAATAGAGAAATTTTAAATGTCATTATTTTTGTTTTTAACAAAAACACGGAATACTGTCACAAGCAATACTCTTTAGTATAATGTTTTAATAAAAATGTTAATTTTCATAAATACTGCAGTATATATAATAAAATTTAATTTTATGTTGCTAATAAATCATTTTCAACAAAACGTAGAATACCAGAGAGAGAAAATGTGTTTAGAGGAATACATAGAGTTTTGTTCAGTACTTTTTTTACGAATCATACGTAGAGTTAAAAGTTTGATCAAATTAGTTTAAAGTATTAAATATAGTTGAGATGTATAGTTAAATTAATTTCAGGAATATAAAGTGTGAAGAAAATAACGAGAAAATGATCTATATTAAGAATGGTGGCGAGAGAGGGAGAAACAAAATGGTTTAATGTTGGTTTGTTGATGAGGCATGTGAAGAGAAAGTCTATTGGTACTACTATATATGTTGAAGGAAGGTGTTATTACTTCATGTACTTGCCTCCTTCAATACCTTCTGAACACGCAGAAGCTGAAAGACGAAGCTTTCAAACATCACCTGACCTGACAAGCTAATTTTATCAATGTTATGTTTTTCACTCGTCTTTCTTTCTTCGCCCAAGCAAAGTCTCTTCTCTGTAAAAACAAAGTAGCATGGCATCTATATCACATAAGGGAAGGTGTGCAAAAAAATTTAAATATTTAAATTAAATCCATAATTACACTGACTCATTTTAATCAATTCCTTTCATATTTAAATTCGTATATTTTTATTTTTTAATTAATTTAATTGGATTTTTAATAAAAATAAAATAAAAGCTAATGTTATTTTTAAGAATTTTTTTGCTGGGGATAATTTTTCTTTGTTAATTCTGAATTAGAGATTTCTTATTCGATTTGTAAAATGTTTCTTCATATTCGAATGAAAGGACATTGTTGACTCGGTCTTGCATGGATATTATTGTCCCTACCTTGTCTAGATCACTTTTAACTCAACATTTGACTAAAATATCATTTAACACAACCTAGATTTAAAAGTTATCAATTAGGGCTCAATCGAAACTTTATTGGTTTGGTCTCCTCTTAAACATCTTAGCACAACTTCAATTAAGATATTATTGACCTATTTACCAATGATAAATTTGTTTTTAAATCTAAATGTGACTTATTTAAATGTTTAGAAGTCTAACAACTTAATAGTCTTATTTGTAGTTTGATTTATGAAAGGCCTACAAACAAATCAATAAACTTAAATAGGTTATTAAACCTAACAAGGACAAAGGATATTGTTATTCATATAAATTAGTTTTGTTTTCTAAATATTAATATTAAAGAAAATAAAAATTCAAGAAAAATAATCATTATATTATATTAAAAATAGAGACACATAGAACATATAAAAATACTTATATTATCTCATGTCAAAAAATAAAAGAAAGTTTTAGAAGAAAAAATAATTGAACTATACTTAAAAGGAAAATAGTAAAAGTTTCAATTAGAATCATTAAATACTTTTATTATCATTTTTAACCTTTATTAATTCAAATAAACTCAATTTGATTTTATAAAATATAATAGTTTCAATTTTAATATCAATTTTATTCAAAATTAATAGACATGAATCTAAATTAAATTGAAGAGAAAATCCAAATCCATTTAATTTTTGGATTTCAAATTCAACTATTTTATTGAATTTAGACTTGTCATGTATTAAGTTTTTAGAAATTCAAAGCATGACAGCCTCACAAGTAAATGTGAACTGAGTTCATTTCAAAAGCAAAGAAATTAGATGGATAAAGAAAATGAATCACATACCTTCGTTTGAAGTTTCACATTTAAGAGGAGTTTCAGCATCACAATTGCTCCTGGTGAAAATTTCAGTTTCCTCAGTATATATCTCATGTAAGAAGTATTATGAGAGCGTTGACCCAGCCACCAAGGCAAGAGAAAAAATATATATGTAGAGAATTAAGAATAGACATACTTTCTTTTATCTACTTGGCTTTCTTGTTTGTCAGGTTTCTTCAGTAATGATGATATCTCCTCCACATGACCCGAAGAGTCAGCTGTTACAAGACACTCTGTTGCTGATGCTTTTGGATTTGTGTCCTCTGTGCCTTCACATTCTTGCTCATGATTCTTGGAAGATGGGGCATCTTCTGTTAGTTTCTTTTCAGAGGACAATTCATCATCTCCCATGAAAATATTTTCTTCATCAAAAAAATTGTGTCTTTCTTTTTGCAGTTTCACTTGTCTCTCGCTTTTGCTAACACTTCCCTGTCCTCCTGACATATCAGTAGATGAAGTCGCACAATGAAAACCTTCAGCAGACTTTCCTCTGAAATGAAAATCTGGAGATAAACTGGGGCTCGTTGGCCAGGAACCAACATTAGGGAATGCGGCAGAAGAATCAAATGCAAACTTTTGAGAGGTAAAACTGCAAGGAGGTGAATCTGTAGGAGGTGCAGTTTTTTTAAATCCACCAAAGGAAGGACTGGCCATGTTACTTTCGAGGGTAGAAAAGACGCTAAAAGGATCTTCATTTCTTTTCTTGGATCCGAAGACTGCAAAATCTGCCTCTAAATCTAGACAGAATGAGGCGGCAATAGAACTCTTATCAAGTGAAGGATTTCTTTCTTCCAAGTGCCAACTGTTACGTGCCCCCAACTCTTCCTGTGGAATACAGTTTGAATAATGAGATGGTACTCGCTTTGATGAGTTTGGCATGCTTCTGCACTTTTCGTCCTTGGTACTGTACTTATTTCTAGAGCTAGAAAAAGCATTTCTATGTTTTCTAGGGCTTGCAAAAGCATTTCTATGTTTTCTAGGGCTTGCTAAAGCATTTCTATGCTTTCTTCTGTTCTCTCCTGTCAACATTATTGCTGGTGAATGTGCAGTGGACTCACCCCTCACTGACACCAAATGCAGACATTCCAATTAAGAATAGCACATATGCCTTATGTATCAAATAGAACTACTAATCATATGCATAACCCTAATGAGTGTGCTTTTGGGAGTCAAGATATTACCGGCAGTGCATGAGCTCGACTCTTCGCTGACAGAAAGTACACAGAAAGTCAGACAAGGTGACAATATAAAGGAACAGAAAAAAAAATTATCATGGAACACAAGATTATTCTGGTTTTACCTCAGCAAGCTCGAATTATCCCTTACATCTTCTGGAATGAAATTTTGAGCATTGAAGTTCCCATCTAATCTATAACATTAACGACAGCAGAAAAACATAAGAAAATGCTCATCTCACTACAGAGCTTCTGAGAATAATGTTCATACCTTGACCTGCTAGGAACATAAAAGTCAAAATCTTTCTCTAATTCGTCTTTAGAAAATGAAGACCGTGGTTCTGAAGATTAAGAAAAGGAGCATAAAAGAGTAAAAACACCATATTGGAGTGATATATAAATCGTTACTTGCGTCAAATATGTTTTCGACTCAAACCAATATTTCGCGTATTTAGACTCAAACTCCTATCATACATGCAAGATGCTCATTACAAAACATCAGATCTATGAATAAGTGAATCTCATTAACCATCAATCTAGCAGACGAAATTTTGACCAATGAGCAGTTAAAACTGGTAAGCTTGGAATGCAAATAAGAAAATGAGTAATAATTGATAGACACTTAATGATTCTAAACATCTCATCATTTTCCATCCTTTTTATAACATATATCTACTATCATACTTAGGTTTCTCTTTCTTTCGCTAGGTGTCAAATAGTTTGTGCCCAACACTAACATTCAAGTACAAAACAACCACAAAAACTGTCATGAGGTCATTGTGTTTGAAAAAACAGTTACATATTACCTAAATAGTTAAGTCCTGTAGTAGATGTAGTTTCTCTCCCGATAAGATGCTTAGCATTTACAACGTGCTGGTAGTAAAGGGTTGAGATACTATTGGTCAACAAATTAACGTTAATTGTGACCACACGTGCATAATTGTAGCTCAAGATGATTTTAGCTAACAATTGTATGTACTGTCATTCTTAAGAAAATAGGACAGAAAGTTCCCAATATGTTCATAAAGTGTAAAATGACCAGGTATTTATAAATTTTGGGTGCATGGCATACCAGAAGAACCCAAACTTACAGTCACAGATAGCGAATTACTAAAATAGGTAAAACCACAAAAATTAAATTATCTTGAGTATCATTGGTGTTCCATTCTAAGAATAGTTTTTAAAACATTTAAGATTATATTTGGTAGTTTAAGGAAGCAAATTGTACCGCGCATATCCATCTCTTTCATCGCTTTAGCTGAAGACCTGCACAGCCATACATACAACCATCTTTAAGTCAAAAATATCATTATAGGAAACAAGGAAAGGTGCACTCTAGCCTCTAGTACAGCAAATACCATTTCTTTGGCAGTAGGTCTTCAAAAGCATAATTTTCCATTTTGTAGGTTCCACTTTTCAATAATTCAGGAGATTTAGAACCCATTTGAAAAGTCTGCTTACACGAGGTATCATATCCCATCTCGTTGTCAAAAGTCTCATCAAGGAAAACTGAACCTGCTATATTCCATAAAAGGCGGAGAAACAGTTTTTCAATATCTGAAAAGTGATAGTCATGTCATTTACTGCAAAGCCTAAATATGTGACCAATGACCAGCTCTAATCTTTATCACATTAAGAAAGGATAAAACCTAGACAAATGTGGTTGGTCCTGATAGGCTTTAATTGAATCACTGACCCAGGAACATATCATGTTATATATGAATGTCGCGATTCACGGAATACATTAAGCAAATGATGAAATAGTCAATTTATCCAGTGCTTAAATATAAATTATCCAATCTCAAATAATGTGGTCATTTCTGAAGTTTAAAAGTTATATGTATTTCACGGTTTTTTCATTCATTTGCTTATTTTAAAGTTCTTCATTTTTTATGTTTTTTTCATCTGTCACTGCTACATGTCATAGATCTTGATAAATGACAAATAGTTACCATGTTTACAAGAAATCGGTTGAAGTTATTTCAAATGCATTTTAGCAACGTGTTAGAGAACAAAGACATTGAACAAAAATTAGATATAACAAATAAGAAAGAAAGAAAAAATTAGGCATAGCTAACCATTCCACAAGTCTCCATCACTGTTTTCAGTCTTGTAGAAGAATTCTTCCCTATCGGAAGAGCCATTTCTGTTATCAATGTCATAAAAAAGATTGCCGTTTCCAACAATAGCTGAACTTCGCCTTAATTTGTTAAATGGAAAGTCCGAAGAACTGATAGGCGAGACCTTGATATCTTGCACCATTGTATCCTATAAGTAGTGTGTCACAATGTATAATAGCATAATCAACCAACATAACTCATTTTGAATTCAATTAGGCAGAATATAATGAAATTATTGCAAGTCTATCAATCAGGGGAACAATATTATATGTCCAACTCCAGCTGTGATCAAATCAAAAGAGGCAAAATAGAATAAAAGATTAACATTAACAGCAGTAAAAATTTAACAACCCCCTCAAAATTTCTAAGGTATTCTGAGTAAGATAAGTGGCATGGGCCATGGTAAGGTTGTTGCCTGGTATCCAAGAGATATAGGCAACTTTTATTGAGGTGATTAAGAGATAATAGAAAAAAAAAATGAGAATATAACTTGAAAAAGGGTGAAACGGTAGAGGGTGTGAAATTTTCCTTAATATCTTTAATCATATTATCGATACCAGTAATTAGTAATTACTAAGTCATCTCTGCTTAACCGATAGATCTGTCGCCTTAATCATGATTGTTTCTAAATAAAATACAATAACTAAGTGATGATTCATTAAGTCAACTCTCATTAGGTCATGGTTCATTATTACCAAATCTCTCAAAAGTTTCTCTCCAAGAACCAATATATACACACACTAATCTGACTTTTCCAAAGCAGATATCTCAATATTGTGCATAAACATATTATAACAGAAGATCATGGACTAATTTATGGCTCGAGTTATATCAGTGCTCAATAACTTTACGAACACAACGTCATACAATTACATCATGGTATCCTGCCAATCAATGGTCATTAATTGCAGACTGAATTTTATTCCATGGAAGAGGAATAAAAGAAAATAAGATATAATTATGACATCACTTTAATAAAAAAAGAACTTGATGATTTTTCATGATAAAACAAAATATAAAAGATGTATATCAGTTCAGGTATCATTAATGATTGCCAAAGAACATATAGCTATAGAAGATGCAGATAGGAATATGAAAGATGGCATGTGTGTGGAAAGATTATTTTTTGCTTCACCACTTCAAGTTCAATGTCATCCAGCTCATGGTTAAGTTTCTTCAATTTTGATTTACTTTTATCCTTCTGCAATGGAGAGTAACGATATGGAATTCTGCAAAGAAAAAATTCCAAAACACAAAAAAAAATTCAATCTGTGACAGCCAGAGAAATTCTTGAATGCTACTGTCGTTTTTTTAAAGAACAAGTGAGGTTATGTTGTTCATTTAAAATAAAAAATTTATGATTAAGCCTACCTTTCATGAAACTGAAGGGACGATAGCCCCAAATATTTAAAACTTACAAGTGGCATAAGATATGGAGTTTAAAAGAACACCAACTATAGTTAATACCTGTTGTTGTTATGAAATATAAGGCTTTTATTATGCATTTTTAAACACTGAAAAATAGGATACAAGTTAAATCAAAAGGTCGACTATCAGATAGCAAACACCATCCTTCTCTCAGACAACAATGGACCATTGTTTTTTTATTACAAACAGGCGACTGGTAGCAATAGAATCTACCTTTGTAGTATTTGTTAAAGAAAAGACTAACTAAACAATAAAAAATGTGCATCATTATTCGAAAACAATTAAACATGCCTTGATGAATATTAAATAGTAACAGATCATGTATAAAATGACAAATGCTAAACATATGCTTAACTAAAATTTTCATAAATGCGAGTGAGATGATATGGTGATAATGTGAACTGAAGAAATTTTCGAAATTGTAATTAAAGGAAGATATTTAGCCATAAAGTCATTCAATTGCCAAAGTTGCACCAATCACACGGTGGTATTTAAGGTTAAAGGGTTCTTCTTGCAGAGGGAAGAAACAAAAGAAAGAATTATTCAAAAAGCATCAATTTAAGTACCTAAAGCGTTGCTCTGGCGAATGAACTGGCGTCTCTGTCCCAACTTTACCCAAGCCTAGTAGGATTCAATTAACATTATATATATATGGGGGAAAATGACAGAGTAAAAAACAATTTGATAAAATTGTTATATATAAAGTTTCACTTTATCTTAATGTAGAAGCACATCGTGCAATCATCTAAGAAACAAAACTTATAGGAGCAGAGATGTATTGAAATATGTAAACTGTGAATACCACAAATTAATTTGGGCAACAAAAACAAAACCAGAATGCTATAAGATATCAAATTCCGGAGAAAAAAACTGACAGTAAAAATTTTGGTTTCTTTGCTATATTTGAATATCACAAATTAAACTATCATCATAATTTTTTTACATCCACTGCGATAAATCTGTTCATAAGACACGAATCCAGTCATCACCTTAGCTTCCAACTGAATTAAAAGGGAACTATCCTTACATTTTAGTTGACGAGTAAATAACGATAGTCACAGTGATCCTAAGAATATTAAAATATGAAACGGGAGGCGAACCAAGACGAATGAAAAGAAATATATACCTTTGAGTGAAAAAGAAACATGATCTTCGCAGGTTGGAAACTTTTCTGCAGTGGCATTAGGTTCATCATCACACACCAAATCAATAACAGAAAATTCCGAGTCTGAGAACAAGGACAAACCAATAGGTGAGAGGAAGAAAGCAAGGAGGATGAAGGGCAGGGTACTGAATTTGAACGTAAAGATAAATGTTAAATAAATTCCATCTTAATGGCCTCGAAAGCAAAAAATGCGAAGATATATTCTAAAATTTACTAGAGCAAGAAACACATTTCCAATCCTAAACCCTAAACCCAACATATGTTTAATATGCTACTTACATTGATCAGTTACTGTCTTCCATTGATTCGGGGGTCCATTAAAGGCAGTATTCTGGTGATCGGGAGAACTCCTGTCAAGTGAAAAAAAAAGGTATTTTCGAACGCTGAGAAATAAGTGGTGTTATTTGAAACAAATAAGTATTGGTTGCAGGTTAGCCTAAGAATTACCAAGCCAAACATTTAGAGAGAATCCCCTTGTATTTTTTTCTATATTTGTCCAACTCTCAAAAGAGAAGGGAAAAATAGAAAGAAGTGAGAAAGGTCTAGAAGAAAATTGTCAAACAACCACAGCAAAGCAAATGAATGAAAAGTTCGGTTCAGTTTCAAATTCTGTCATTTGGTTTGCCTTTAAATTTGTTTTGACTAGTTTCATATAGAGTTCTGAAAATGTCTACAGACTGAACCAACTCGATTAATAAAGGTTAAAAGCTTTTGATCCATGCCAATCCAACTCCTGCATACCCGTGAAAGGAAAGAAAAAGACATAATGAAATCAGAAAAAAACAGTGAATGTAATGTTTTCACATTTCCTTCTAGCTTCTTTGAAAACACCTTTTGTATTGCTAGTCATGGATGTATTACTATGTGGAGCAATAAGTTAAGACGAAACAAGTGAAACAATGCATACAAGTAGGCAATGCAGTCCTTCTCCAACCTCATAAGACCCCTTGGTTCCATTCAATTGCTTTAAGATTAACCAATATAATAATATAGTAGATGGCTCAATAACAATTTAAAAGTATAACTCACTTCGGTGATGTTTCAATCTGGCAGCACAAAGGTGTCCCTGCTTCTGTACAATTTCATTATATATTTCACATCTTTGTTCCAAATTGCATTTAAATTGAACCAAACAGACTTGACAGTTTTTGCATTGACTAATGTACTAGATCACGCACTTGCCTCTTCGAATCTGAGAATTTACGGTAGTATCCATATTGGTAAACATTGTTGGTTGATCTGTGGAGACCATGACTGGCACGGTAGAAATATTGATTTCTCCATCGTCCCTCTCTTTCATTGTTGTACAGTTAATATGGGGGCAAATTGATAATTTTAGTAAACAAGACATAGGCAAGAAAAGAAACAGAGTCATCAGGACAAAGCAAACAAAAAAAGAAGCAGTGTTAGCTGGCTGTCCTTTTCCCTGCCAACATGGTTGTACTACCTCACCAAAAGTTAGGAATTAGCAGCTAGGTTTTAATACAGTGTAACAATTTCCTTTTAGCTAATTACTGACACATCAAACATGGGAAACAAAAAAAAATGAGTGAATAGTCCGACCTACCCGAATGATTCAAACATGACAAGACAGGGAAAGTACTTTACCAATAGTGTTATATATATAAAGAGAGAGAGATCATTTTTCAAGTCTGTAAAGAAAGAGCAGCAGCAAACCTGTTATGCAGAAAGAATATTCGATGCTTACCCTCCGGGCAAAATAGATTGCATTGCTGAGCTTTTGTTGACAAGTTAAGCAAATTAAGAATGTCCAGAGACCGATGTTCCTTGGGGTTTTGTCCACTTATTCCTGGACTATCATAACAGTTATCTGATCCCATCATCTGCAAATTTTGTTGTTTACGCTTTCTTTGTTCAAAGTATTGCTTCTGCCTGGTGGAAATAAGGAGTTCATTACAATTCCACAATATAACCTCCAAATTTCAGCAGAACCACTCTTCCCAGCCTCAACCAACCAAACTCCATTTAAGTGTGTAACTTACATAACATCTAACTTTTACCTCTTCTGTGTAGACTTCCTTGACTGAAAATCTCCCATCCCAGCGCCAGTGATTATCATGCATCAATTAGATGGAATGTTTGGACATCAGAACAAAAATTAACATAATTCAATTTCTTTTTCCAAACAATTTGCAATTTGGAATGGCACGTCATACGAACTGTCAGCTTGCATAACATGAAAATCAAATTTTGAATATGCACCAGAGGCAATGACTAATATTTTTTAGTTTCATTTTTTATTCAGAAAACCTTGTGATTTCCAAAAACATCTACTAATGCAAAAATTCAGTGGTTCTATAGGATACTGTTAATCCTTCAAATAATACACAGATTTTGCTTCTTACTAGTTTTACAGAATAACTCAATTCGATTGAAAATATATTGCAGTATGCAACTAGCTCATTCAAATATCAGCAAAAACTCCCACTCACAGTAGCGACTTTCCGCATGGATCCTCCCATCCATTGCAACATCGTGCAGGATGCGGTCTACAACCTAACACGAAACAAAGCAGGACGCGACGTTCAAACAATCGCGTTCGGAATTTCGATTGAAAAATAGTTCTAAACAATCAGCATTATCATCAAGTGAAATTCTAAAAGCGAGCGTCATCTCAGATAGAGAATTTTCAATTACAGAAGAGAAGAATGATACCTATAATGGCGAATCGAGATCTGAAATTCTGCTTCGGAACGTAGAGAAGAGAAGATGATCGTTGAAAGGTGGAGCTGAAGAACCCTTCGTTTCTGCGGAAACTGAAATTTTCAACTCCAATGCCACCGCGGGAAAAAAATGAACCCAGGGGCAATATAAAGAAGTTTTTTTAGTAGCGAGTTTATATATTAAAATTTCAAATGCTACCTAAAGTTTTACTTGTTTTATCGTAAGTTTTGCTGCATAAACTTTGTAATGTATGTTCCCATTTTCTGTGTAAACTTTGTAATGTATGTTACTAGTGTACTGATATGTGAAATGTAGAACTGTGAAATTACGGAAGTTAGGGTCAAAAGCAAGAAAGCCTGAAGGGCTGAATGATGTTCATTCTTCTTATAGTTTTCATTTAAAAATATTGCAATTAAAAGGGAGATTTTCCCAACACCTCCATACTCATGCAATTCTATATTTTTTATTTTTTTTTAATTTCAACAATAATCTTCTGATTTAACTGATGTTTTCTTTTTTTAATTTCAACAATAATTTTTTAATTTAATTGATATTTTTTTCTTTATTTTTAAGTGATTGTAGTCGTTTTTAATGAAAGTTAATGATTAAGATAAGTTTTGTGATGACTTTATTAATAGTAACTGCGTTTTTGTTTGTTTTTTAATATTTTTTGAAAAACATACAATTTGATAAAAACACTAATAAATTACAAAAATAGACTACAAAACTAAAAAAAAAATCATATTCTCAATATAATGATTTTTTTTCAATCTTCTTTCACATACACTAACTCAAATGATGTTCTCCTCTTGTTTTTGAAATTGAGTTTATTTAAAAATGTAAAATTATACTTTATGTATAATTATTTAAAAAATTTAAAAGGTTAAAACTGACTTTTTATAATAAATATAGAAAAAAAAATCTGTTATTTTGGAGGCTCAACTTAACACTTAAAAAGGTGCAAAAATTAATGAACCTAATCCAATCCAAATTTGTTAAGTGTTCCGTGCTTTGTCGGCACATTAATTTGGCTAATTTGCTTTTGTCTAAAATTATATAAAATTTAAAATGAAAAAAAAAATACCAAAGCAAATAAATATTGAAATGTAATTTGATTTATATATACCAGATGATGTTGTCTTAAAGCTGACTGATAGAGGAACTTGGTTGAAAGACTAATACAAAATTGTCTTATTTAAGATCAAATCAAAGATGGTTTGGTTGATTTTGAATCAAAATTGTTGTTGTCGAATATGAATTGAACGTGCCTCGAGCTTAATTAGATGGAAATTGGCTTGGACTAAATGAAAAATAAAGATGTGTCAACTAAAAATAAAGATCTGCTAAGATTAAGCATAAGATATATTGATCGATTAAAGAATAAATATCATAAAGGTTGAAAGATGTACTTGGCAGACCAATCACAACCACAAGATTTTTACTAAAAACTAAAAAAATAAATTGTCATTATGACTAAGCACAACATGTTTTAAGGTAAAGTGAAAAAGTATCTCAATCAAATCACATCAAATATTTCATGACATTGAATAAAAAATGAGTTTATGTTGTACTAGTGTTGAAATATAATTTTATGAATTGAAATATTTTTTGAAAAAAATTAAAATAATTATAGCTTGTGCACTAATCCAGCTTAAGACCCTAACTCTAACTGCATAGTAAGTTTAAATGTGTAAGTTGGAAATTTGTATGCTCTTTTATTAGATGGGTTAAAAATATATAAATCCATTCTAATGAGACAAATTAGTTGATATTGAAACTTGTGGTCACATAAATAAGTCTAATCATATGTTTACTGTTAAATATTAAAATTTGAAGATAAAATAACATGAATGTAATTTTAAAGATTTAGATCGTTTATTGATTATCATAATTTCACTTCATATTTTTGTTTACAAGAGAGGCTACATCGTGTATTCGTGCATATTAATATTATTTGATTTCATTCTTTTTTTTTTTAACTCGACTAATAATTAAATATAGATATATAACTAGTGGCATAAAAAACACATGAATAATAATTACTGTACAGACACTAACACGAACACGGATACGACACGGACACAGAGATACATAAGAAACATAAAATCTCAAAAATGTACAACACGGAGACACAAATCTATATATTATATAATTATGAATTATATAAATTGATAATAAAGATTTGCGTGCATAAGTATGTTCCAGATTTTTTTTTGGAGAAGAAAAATGTTTTTCATAACGGGTTCCACAAAGATTTATTTCTTATTTTTATAATCATAATAACAATTTATACAATAAAGTTTATTTTTTATAAAATTAATGTATTTTTTTTTTAAATTGTGTTAGAACTATACCAGAATTGTCAGAAATCTAATAAATACTTTTTGAATTTGACACTTCACGATACGTGTCCTACAGGTGTCATACGAGTGTCAGTATCCGATACTTGTATCGGACACCGACACGCTATTTAAGAGGAGTGTTCGAGTTTCATAGCTCATATTATAATTTTCGATTTAAAAAAAATAAAATTAAAAGTAGTCGTTTTATAAAATAAAAAATATATTTGAGTTGTAATTTTTTAAAATTGCGATAATTTTGTATAGTTAACTTTATATAAATATATATTCGTGTTAAGCTTCTTATTAAAGTTTTTTTTATCGAAATAAAAACTTTTCCAAATAAAACATTATTAGGAAAAACTAATAAATAAACTAAAGAAGAAAAACATAACTTAGATTTTAGCTATAATCCCTTATAATTAAGTATCAACTCCTTGAAAAATAGGAAGATTTCATTGAAAATATTTTCTTTCTATAAATAAACCTTTATTCACCGAAAAATGGATCAAGATACCAACCATTAAAAAATGACAATAAAATGGTACCAAACAAAGATTCTAAATCTAAAGCAGTTAATTGGTCAGACTGAAATAGAAAAAATATAGATTTAACTTTGCTTTTATAAAACTACGTCCACTTTAATATTTATTATACCCATTTTATTTTTAATCAGCAATTTATTATACTCATTTACTTGAGCACCCAATCACATTTGAGAATAATTATATCAAATCCATTATATATTTTATATACTTTTTAAAATATTATGATAAGATAATTTAATTTTGTAATAAATAAATAATTTATTGTTAATTAAATATTGCGTATATTAGCATGAATAGTTATTTTTTTTTATTTCTTGATTTAATTATTTTCTTACTCTGAATTCTGGTAAGAAAGGTATGAGAAGATGACTTGTGAGTGGTGGCCAGATTTGAGTACGCGGCGTGCGTGAGTGCATGCCCACTCTTGTGCAATTTACGTACCCAACTTCGTCTTCTCTTTCATATCTTCCATTCATCCCCAGATATCACCCAACCCACGGTATCTCTACCCCTATATATACTAACACAACTCAAATCTCCAATTATCTAACACCACGCTTCAATAATCATCGATCAAAGGAACAAAAAAAAAGATGAAAGACACAATTGAAACTCCAATGACACTCACCAGCTTGATCCGACATGTTGCTGCCAAATTCCCCTACCGTCGAGCCATCTCCGTCGCCGGAAAATTCGACCTCTCCCACTCCCGCCTCCACAGCCTGACAGAATCCGCCGCTGCTCGCTTGGTCGCCGCCGGAATCAAACCCGGCGACGCCGTCGCCCTCGTCTTCCCCAACACCGTCGAGGTTCGTTTCCCCATACTAATATAAATACTGAATTCCCATAATAGGCTTGTTAAAACTAAGTTAAAATATCTTAACCGTTTGTTTTCTGTTTCGTTACAGTTTGTTGTCATGTTTCTCGCCGTCATTCGAGCGCGAGCCACAGCGGCGCCGTTAAACCCAGCTTACACGGCCGAAGAGTTCGAGTTTTACTTATCCGACTCAGATTCAAAGCTTCTAGTAACATCATTGGAAGGAAACACGCCGGCTCAAGCTGCGGCTTCTAAACTCAACATCCCTCACTCCGCTGCTTCGGTGATCCAAGGCGAAAACGAAGAAGTCGAGCTGAGTCTCTCGTTGAGCCACTCTTTTGACTCGGTTGAGTCACTCGTTAACAATGCTGATGACGTGGCGCTTTTCCTTCACACCTCAGGAACCACGAGTCGTCCCAAGGGGGTGCCGCTGACTCAGCATAACTTGTTCTCTTCTGTGCGGAACATCGACTCGGTGTACCGACTCACTGAGTCTGACTCGACGGTGATTGTGCTTCCGCTGTTCCACGTGCACGGGTTGATTGCCGCGCTGCTGAGTTCTTTAGGCGCTGGAGCATCGGTGGCGTTGCCGGCGGCGGGGAGGTTCTCCGCCTCGGCATTCTGGAAGGACATGGTTAAGTACAACGCGACGTGGTACACCGCGGTTCCTACCATACACCAGATCATACTGGATCGCCACTCTAACAACCCCGAACCGGTTTACCCGAGGCTCCGGTTCATCCGAAGCTGCAGCGCGTCTCTTGCACCGGCCATTATGGGTAAATTGGAGGAGGCTTTCAGTGCGCCAGTGTTGGAGGCTTATGCAATGACCGAAGCTTCACATCTCATGGCTTCGAACCCTTTGCCGCAAGATGGGCCCCACAAGGCGGGGTCGGTTGGGAAGCCCGTTGGCCAAGAAATGGGTATATTGGATGAATCGGGCCGGGTCATGGAGGTTGGTGTTAGTGGAGAGGTTTGTATTCGGGGACCCAATGTAACGAAAGGATATAAAAACAACGCGGAAGCTAACACGGCGTCGTTTCAGTTCGGTTGGTTTCACACCGGTGATATTGGATACTTTGATTCTGATGGGTATTTGCACCTCGTGGGTCGGATCAAGGAACTCATCAACCGCGGAGGTACATACATATTCTTTCTTATACTTTTCTTTATTATATTATATTCATTACTTATAAACAAATAATTTTTATTCATAAATTAAAGAATTATTTAATTATTTTAAAAACAATTTAAATACATTTTTTTAAAGAGAAATATTAGGTTGAATTCAGTTAAGCATTAATGACGTGAGTTTCATTCTTGCTGCCTAATTTGTCGGCATGCAGAACCCATTAAATTTCTTAATATTTGCGTTGTTAAAGCGTGTTATGATATGATATGATAAGAAGAAATAATTTAAAGAAATTACACGTATTGATAAATGTTTAAAGTAATAGACGTTAATATTTAATTATTTTATAAAATATGGTAATGTCAACCAATTAGTATCCCTTCCTTATTTACAAGAAAAAAGTTACGCTTCTTTTTATTTAATGATACTTTTTTTCTAAAATAAATTAATTTATATAGTATTAAATGTTAACCTCCTTATCTCGACACAGAGTCTATTGTGTTTGGTATATTAGGTAAAAAGTAGAAATATGAAAAATATCTTCACTTATTATCACAAAAAGAAACAAAATTCATTTTGGCAGTAATTTTATTTTAAACAGTGTCCAACTCATCTGTTTCACTTTCAGAAAAATTCAATGAACCTGCTTGTTAACTGATGAAGGTTTTTTGTGTTTTTAGGTGAAAAGATATCACCAATAGAAGTTGATGCTATCCTTCTTTCACACCAGGACATTGCTCAAGCAGTTGCTTTCGGAGTGCCTGATCCCAAGTATGGGGAGGAGGTATCGGTTTTTCTGATTAGATAGTGTACAATGTGATCAAAAGTTGAATGTGTGTACTTAGAGAGAAACAAATGAAAAGTTCAGAAATTTATGGCTATATATATATATAATACTCAAATAATGTGTCTATATTGTATTGATCACATTTTTTTTACATTTTAACAGATATATTGTGCTGTCATCCCAAGAGAAGGATCACACATTGATGAGGCAGAGTTGCTAGGATACAGCAAGAAGAATCTTGCATCCTTCAAAGTCCCCAAAAAGGTTTTCTTTACTGATTCTTTGCCCAAGACTGCCACAGGAAAGATTTTGCGCCGACTTGTGGCAGAACACTTCGTCTCTCAAATTTGAGCAACTCAATTCTTCAGCTTTTTGTGTGTTTTGTTGAGAATGAAGAATTACATCGAAAACGTGGAAGCTAAAAATTACCTCCGACATGTGGAAAATCACATACAAGAAACCAAATATTCTATTTGGTGGCTACATACCTTGCCAATACATAGTTTGAATCGTGAGACCATAAATTTTAACAATAATTTGGCACTTGTCATTGAAGAAGAAGGTATTTCTTCGAATGGTACTTCCTAGAGGATACCATAGATAGATTGTAGTTTTCAATGTTTCTTGTAAAGGTACACAATGTAATATTTATAGATCTTAAATAATTTCTTAATATTTTTGTATACATTTCTTAAAATATGAATCATGATATCTGAGAAACTGAATATTTATTTTAACAGTGTTGTACAGCTAATGTGATCTCCAATATTAAAAAGGATATATTAATCATTTACATAGATATTCAATAAATCTATCTCGAATTTTAGAAAAATAGAGAAGAGAATATGTTTGTGATATTAGATAATACTAATTCAGATTCAAAAGTAACAGAAAATCAACTATTACTTATAAAATGCTCTCAACTTTGAATGATCTTATTTGAGGCCAACAACTGTAAAATTATATCCTCTAGCCTATAATTGGTAGATAAAGGAAGAACAATACTTCATGGTTTTGTCGTTCAACTGTTTGAGAATCGATTAGCAAAACCATATCGAATCAAAACAGAGAACTGTAAAGTAGTGTGTATATAGTATGAAATGCTTTTAGAGAAGACAAATATGATATAGCCAGATACCAAGATAAAAACACTAAAAAGCAAAATTCCTATATATAAAAACTTGTATATAGCTAACAATGTGTTGTTGTCAAGAAAAAAAGTCACTACACAACACAAAAATTGTGATTTTTAAAGTTCTAACATTGAAAGGTTGTCTTCATTGCCACAAAGCTGATGTAGCAGGAAAAGCTTTAGCTATATCAGGTCATCATCATCTTACGGGGGGGAATAGACAGGTTAATTACACTAGTTGTTAGTATTTATAGAGAAGAAATTTGTCTCGATACATGCAACCATGTCCCACTGAACAGCTTAATCTCACTCCTTCAAAAGGGAAATTCAAAGAAGAGATACTTCCAAATGCGCATGGTAGTAGAATTAGAACTAGGATCTACGCCCCGGAAAACACAAGAAGGCACCAAATATCTGCAAGATATATCCCTCCCCATATAATCATTACTGTCCCCATCATTGTTATCACTAAGCTGAAGTTCTAACCATTTTTAAGTTCATCGATGGATCCACCACAGCCTGAGTTTGGGGTTTAAGTGACAGTAAACCATTTTACCGATTACAAAAATTGCACATAATATTCGATGAATTCCTAAGATAAAGAGCGAGTGAAAAGAGAGATTTGAATTAGTGTTTTCATACACGTGTACATCTATCTATAATGTTTGATAACATGGTTAACTTCAACTTTCTCCCACCTTGTACTCACCACTTAGCATGTCAAATTTGATTTCTTTTAAAATATATGAAATGTATTTGAATTTATTCCTTCCACACTCGGAGTGGTTCCAGCAAAGCACCAAATATATATCGTGTATGCTCTTATTCTACAAAAGAAAGGACTAAATATTGCAAAATTATTAAATAATGATTTCCCTGAAATAAAAGCATTTTTTTAGGAGTGTGAAAGTAATCTTTTTGGAAATAAAAATCAAAAGGCCAAGTTGAACGACCAAGAAGCATAACAAAGATAGAACTCAAATCCAACATGAGCAAGACACAATCTTTGGCAAAAACTTCCATGTTTCATTCTTGGCAAACAAGTAATGCACATGTATAAATACCCCAAACCCAGAAGCAACTAAACCACATGAACAATTTCAGTCTCAAATTAAAACTAATCCAACCACATTCTCAAGGCAAAAATGGCAGATACCAATGTAGTTCTGTTGGATTTCTGGCCAAGCTCTTATGGAATGAGAGTGAAAATCGCTTTGCCTGAGAAGGGCATCTCGTATGAATGCAAGCAAGAAGACTTCGAAGCTAAAAGCTCTCTGCTTCTAGAGATGAACCCAGTTCACAAAATGATACCAGTTTTGATTCATAATGCAAAACCCATCTGTGAATCACTCAATATTGTTCAGTACATTGATGAGGCATGGAAACACAAGCCTTCTCTGCTTCCCTCTGATCCTTACAAACGATCCCAAGCCAGGTTTTGGGGCGATTACATTGACAAAAATGTAAGTTATATGCACAGTTTTACATTGCATTTGCAACTATTGGTCAAAAATTCAAAATTAGTTATCTTCATTGAAGCTTTTCTCATTGTAAATATTGTTCTGGTCATATATATGTAGAATCTACAATAATTTTTCATACCGAGAGGATTGAACATGCGTACATAATCAAAGCACAGTCTAATAACAGATAATTTGATAAAATATTTTAGAATTTGGGTATGAGACAATCCTAGACTCTGAAATAAGTTGTGAAAGATGAAAATATTTTATAAATTGATTATAAGGAGGATAAAGAATTGTGTGATTGTGTTTGATGTAGGTATACAATGGTGTAAAGAGGGTATGGACAGGGAAGGGTAAAGAGCAAGAAGAGTGCAAGAAAGAATTGATGGAATGTTTGAAGACCCTGGAAGTTGAACTTGGAGAGAAGCCATATTTCGGTGGTGAGGAGTTTGGGTATGTGGATGTGGCTCTTGTTCCTTTCACTAGTTGGTTTTACACAGTTGAGACATGTGGGGAACTAAGCATTGAGGAAGAGTGTCCAAAACTTGTGGCGTGGACGAAGAGGTGCATGCAGAAAGAGAGTGTGGCCACGTCACTCCCTCACCCTCAACAGATCTATGCTTTTGCCCTGCAATATAAACACAGACATGGACTTTAGTACATAGATATGTTGTTGCTGAATCCATGATGGAATGGAACAAATTCTGTGTCTTTAGAGAAATAATAATGCATGAGATTGATGTAATATAAATTTTAATCCTGCATGTTTGTGTGTATGTGGTTCTGCTCTTAACATTTGTTTGAGTTTGCATTCCATGTGTGCTGCAAAGGACTTCAAAATTGCACTCCATGAAAATGATGTAATATAGTGAATAAACATGCTTACAGATCAAATAATAAAGTTTTCCTGTTCTTTGTTAAAACTAATAAAGATAATACTTAAAAATATTATATTTTATTACATAACATTAAGTATAGAAAATATATATACTACGATGTGTTTTTTTATAATGATAGTGTTAAAGCTAGAATCTATTGTTTCAATTATACTATTAAAAAACTTTTCACCTTTACCATATGTATTAATATGAGACTAAACAATTTTGCTGAACAAATATTGTAGATTACCAATAATTTTTTAAAACTTAAAAATCTAATAATTCGCTCAAAAAAATTAAATTAACTCAACAACTATTTACAATTAGCTGAGCAAAATACTTTGGGTCAAATATCTCAAACTTTTTCTGAAAATTGCTTACTGCATTCAACATTTTTAAACCTGCACGCAACACAATTTCAAAAATTTCGAAAATACCTTTTGTCTGAAAATGAAAATTTGGAATTGAAAATAATGCATTCCAGAAAAGTAGATTCGAAAGAGATTATTGTGCTCCAGATATAAAAATCTAAAAAAAAAAAATCAAAATCTCATTCTAGATAAAAAAATTCGAAATTAAAAATAATACATTATGGAAAAATTTATCCGGAAAGATTATTGTATTTCGGAAAAGGAGATCTAGAATATAATTTTATATGTTCTTCATTTTTTTAAGGGTACTTTTGTCTTTTCCCTGTAATTGGGTGCCGTGATATCATGCAGGAAGCAATTGCCAACTTTTCTTGCGAATACACATTTAAGTTTGGGCCAGGCTTCTCATATACGGAAGCCCATAAAAGACAACGACACAGAAAAATTTACCAAACTAGCCTCTAATCCAACGGCGCAAGTAAACCCTAAACGGTTCCCTCCCATTATAAATAGCGTCTCACCTCATACTGTGAGCCTCGTCGATTGATACAGCACCGTTGCAGCCGCAGAGTTAGCCTCGCTTCGTCTACTTTTCTTTGTTAGGGCTATGAATCAAGTTCGAGGGTTTTTCATTTATTAGGTTTGGGTATTTACATATTGACATGCATATCTATTTTGCGATAATTTGTGAATGTATTGCGATCTGTGCGATCTTAAGGTGAATTCGTGCACAATAAGCCGATGCTTTGGATTAAAATAATGAAGGCAGCATGGTTGTGTGCACGAAAATTGATGTTTTAGGTCAATTTGTCTGCTCTCCTTGAAGAACACAATGATAGGAGGGCCTGGTTGCGACCTACATTTTTTTTCCACTTTTGTTCTAATTTTTTAAATTCTGTTTTTACATTCAGTGTCATTGTTGCATGGATTTCTTTCAACATTCTTGAAATATTAACCCTTGAATAATTGTCCTAAAAGTTTAGGGTTAGATGAGTTTAACCATTTTTTGGGCGTTGGTAGTTTTACAGTGTTTTTTTAATTCAATATTTTGTTAATGTTGTACATAAACTGTTTTTTGCTACTGCGGTCTGTATGTATCAAGGTGCTGAAAAGTCACGAAACAGAAACTGCAGTGATACTTGGAAAATTGTGAACAATAATATCAATAAAAAAAATAAGTTTTCATCCGCTACAAGTTTTGAAACTTTCTTGTGGAGAGATTTGGTTATCGCTGCAGAGCCATTTCCGAAACATATAATTCACAATTTACTTTTCTTAAAATCTTATTTCTGTTTATGGAACATTTTCTATCTATGTGATCTTAAGGTGAATTCGTGCACAATAAGCCGATGCTCTGGATTAAAATGATGAAGGCAGCATGGTTGTGTGCACGAAAATTGATATTTTAGGTCAATTTGTCTGCTCTCTTTGAAGAAAACAATGATGAGAGGGCCTGGTTGCGACCTACATTTTTTTATTTTTTTTAGTCCCTGCATATTGGGATGGGTAGGTCCCTCGTTTTTAGTCCCTGCACCCTAAAATTTGAAAAGGGCATCGTTCTGCATTTGCACAATTACTAAACTCATTATTCTGAACACATGTGTTCAATCCAATACCGGATTCATAAATCTGGAACTATGTTATCACATCCACATAAGTTTGGAATGTGAAAAAATGATAACACAAACATAAATCCATACGGATGGAAAAAACGGATCGGTAAATCCGAAAAGTGAAGAAAACTCTAATCACAGAAACATAAATACAGAAAAAATGGATCTATAAATCCGAAAAGTGAAGAAAACTCTAATCACAGAAACATAAATACAAGAAAAAATGGATCTGTAAATCCAAAACATAAAAAAATTTACTTACCTATTTGTAAAAAACACTCTAAATCTCTAAATCACCAGATCTTTCAGATTGAAAGAAGAATGCATAATTGCTTTCATTTTAGGCTTTTTTCATATTAGGAATATGTTTGGAATTTTGAAAACTAATAATGGTGATTTCGTGGATGAGAGTGTGGGGGTGCAGGAAGAAAAAAGTGGAGGTGCAGGAAGAAACTGCCACCCTATAAATTATTGAAATCATTTAAACGGTGTTTGCTATGAATTAGATAGTTAATCTAGTTAGGATAGCTTTATATGCTTAATTTTTATAATATCTCCAAATAAGTATTTTATAGAGAAAGGAATAAAATATTTCTAACCGCCGGAGAAAGTTGTAAAGAAAATATATTTATTATATTTCTTGGATTCAGAAGAATCAAATTTTGATTTTAATCTAAAATATCATTCGTAACAATGTTCATATATCATAACTAAAGTGCTGAGGAGTAAGCACTGTGGAGAAGGACACAAGAAGATATGACCCCTATTAATTAAAAAAATTCTCATTAATTCTGGTCTACTTTTACACAAATATGTGAAATTGAAATTGACACTTGAATTCGGAGAAGCACATTTTAACTTTAATCTCTATTCCAAAATCTTCTCAAAACCATCATTCCCTGTTGAGAGATTTACGTGAAAATAATACAATAACAATTAGTGTTATAACCAAAATATTAAGGAGATTGACCAGTGGTGCGTGATAAGCTAATCCTAACATGACCTTGGCTTTGCGACAATGGTAGAGTGTTTGAGTATGTGCAGACTAAACTGGCCCCCTTTCTCAGTGGTATCAAGCTTGTCTTGTCCTGGTGGAGGCAAGAGCTCAAAGTTTTGGACCAAACGCCCCAAAGTAATCCCAAGAATGGGCAGTGCAAGGATAATTCCAGGGCAGCTCCTCCTCCCAACACCAAAGGGAAGGAACCTGAAGTCATTGCCATTGGCCTCTACTTTGGACTCTTCTTCCAAGAACCTCTCAGGCCTGAATTCTTCTGGTTTCTTCCAGTGAGCAGGGTTGTTGGCAAGCCACCATGCATTCACCAAGACCTTGCTCTCTGCAGGGATGTCATAGCCTCCAAGTTTAGCATGCTGGAGGTTCATGTGTGGGACAAGGAGTGGAATTGCCATTCTGAGGCGAAGTGTTTCCTTTATCACAGCCTGAAGGTAAGGGAGCTTGTGAGTGTCTGGCTCTGTCACTTGGTTTCCTGGTCCTACAACTCTGTCAATCTCCTCCCGGACCTTCTTTTGGATCTCTGGGTGGTTCACAAGCTCAGCAATGCCCCATTCAATTGTCCACAGAGTTGTCTCAATTGCTGCTCCAAATTCAATATTATGTACATTAGAAAACTTTTGTCACTTAAAAAAAAAATGCATCTATCTAAAGCATGGGTTAGGTCCACCAATCACTACCTGATACCAACTCCTATACTATGGGTTAGCACACTCGAGCCGCGACAGAATTTGTGAGAAGTGGGAATAGGAGTAGGAAAATCATATTCCCATAATTGATTACAGTATTTAAAAGTTAGTTAAAGCCTGTTTTTCTGTTGTTCTTTTGTGTAAATTTTAGAATAATAATTATTAAATTAAATAATATATTATCCTCAATTTGATATCGGTGTATTCTAGATGCACTCCAGTTATTATCATGTCTTGGCCTTCTTTTTCCCTTCTTTCATAAATAAGCATTAATATTTCTTCTGAATAAAAAAAAAAAAAAGTTAATTACCGGCAACGTTAATATTCTCAACGATGTAAAGAACATTATCCTCGCTAATCTCTCCTTTTTTCTGAGCATCCAAAATGTGATCGATGGCGCATTTAAGTCCTCCATTGTCCCTTCTCTTGGTACTTTCAAGATTCCTGCCACATTCCATTTCATCAGATCAAACAAAACACACCACCAAAAGCCAAACTGAAACCATTTCTACAAGTTCACAAATTCTATTATTGTTTTTACTGATATCAGTTTTATCATCATCTCCATTTGCAACTTGATTTTTCTAAAAGTCTTGGTCTAACTTCTGATATAAAATTTAACATTTTAAAAACATTTTCACATGTAAAGTACCTTGTCAGAATATATTGAGATAGCAATATAATAGTGTCAATTTTTTTTGTCAAATACTAAAATAACAACATCAAAGTTGTACAATAAAATAGTGAAAACTAACTAGCATAACAAATTCAACATCAAAACACAAATGAACTTTCCAATAAAATTACTTATTAAAGAACACAATTAAACTTTAACAAAAAGTTTAAATTATAGTAGTGAGAAACCCAAAAACAAAAGTGGTCGATTCAATCCAGTCACAGTTCTGATTGAGAAAACAATTATATAATGACTCAAAAAACTACGACACTGGCTAAATAATGCAATCATCATAAACTATAATCTTGATCTCGAGTTTTTTTAATTTATGAAAAAAAGGATAAACTTAACTACCACTTCAAGTCACATAAAATTCATAGTAATGGAAAGTAAAAAATAATAAGAAACCACTTACTTTCGTTCCTCAAGAAAATAGTCCTTGAAGAGTTTGAACCTCGTGTCCTTAATCTCCTTGCAAATCTTCAAGTACCCACGCAAAAATGGCCTCAAAACGGGGATAAAATCACCGTAGTTGTACTCAAAACTCTGAGCCAAACGACTCCTCTCACCGTTCAAAACCCTAAGCTTCTGAAACAACGGGTCATCCTCGTTCTCGAACCTTCTATCGAACATGATCCTATACATGATATTATACATCATGAGTTGCAGTCTCCGCCGCAGAACGATCCCTCCGGAGGCGGCGTCGGGGCTGCAGCGTACGTCCTCCACCACTCGCGCCGCCTCGTCCTCCCACCCGACGCGGTACTGCTGCACGACTTTGTTGGTGAAGAACGGGACCGTCATGATGCGGCGCATCTTGCGCCAGTGCTCGCCGTAAACGGTGAACACCATGTCTTGGCCTTCGCCGGTGAAGATGTCGAAGACGACGTTGCGCGTACGCGAGCCGAACTCCACGCCCTGCGTGTGGAGAACCTCCTTCGCGAGTTCCGGCGAAGACACCACGACCAAATTCCGCTGCCCCATGCGAAGGAGAAATATGTCGCCGAAGCGACGCGCAATGCCGGCGAGGTTAAGGTGGTTCAGGTCATCACCAACCTGAAGCCAATTACCAAATATCGGTACTGACAACGGTCCCGGCGGAAGCCTGAACCGCTTCCCGCGAAGCTTTGCAGCGGTCACTGCAATCACCGCCGCAAAGAAGAGTGCGGTAAGAACTTTCTCCAAGAAGAGAAGATCCATTCAATATTTTTACTCCAAAACCAAAATCAAGTAATCTTGATTAAAGACAATCTTAATGAAAACAATTATATGAAATGAATTGATTTAGGATAATGTTACCCAAAACACGTGAATAATTGAAGAATTGTGTAAGAATGCAGTTAGGGTGTCGGAATTTATATAGGAATGGGAGTGTGATAATGTTCTTAGAGTTGTTGCAACCGTAACTGGTGTGAGGGAATAGAGTGAAAGAAGTTAACGTCGTCAAGTTTGACTGTTAGGAAGAATGAAAAGAAAGGTGCGCGTCACTTCCATTGGCGGGCCGTGACGTGCGTGGGGTAGGTGAAACGGAGTTGGTGAGGGAAATTATATTTTAGAAAAAAAAAAATATGAAGAATTTTATTTTTTTTGTTCCAGTGGACAAGATTCCTTGCATATAATTTATCAAAAAGTAAATTTTATCAGTATTTGATTAAAAAAGTTTGAATTGATGTATTCTGTATTATTTATTAAAGTGACAAAATTTTCATTACTTGATATTATTGCTCTTGTTTGCATGTTTTAAATATTGGAAGGTCGTGTAGTTTGACCAACTATGATGAAACCAGTCAAACAGTTGAAAGTGATGCACTTGCAAAAAGCCATCTAATATAAAGTTAAACATGAGCTATGAATTAAAGGTTTAATAGTTAATGTGGTTTTTATATTTGTGTAAAAAAAAATCAATTTTCAAATAGAATTGTGTGGACATGTTAGTGTCACATAATTTCTAATTAATATCAGCAGTAATTAAATAAATTGCACTTTGTCTACACCATTAGAAATTTAATAGTAAATTCAGCGTTGAACTAAAATTCATAAATTATAAATTTAATATATTTTACTTATATCTTATTTAAATGGTATGAGAATATTGTTTTAGGGTTTAGAGTTTGATTAAGCTTTATTTTATCTATTATGAGAGTTTGATTACTCATAATCCTATTAAACACCTAATAACAGGCTACATATAGTTGAAACAATTAATATGATGTTTGCAGGAGAAAATACTCATAATAATTTTATAATTCTCTCATCTCTTAAAATATCACTGAAACAATAATATTTAAAGGATATTTTCCTCAAATGATATTCTCCTATTCGTTTAATGCATGTTTTAGAGTATTTAAATGTTTATTTTATAATTTAATTAATATTATTACTAAGATAAATGTATATTTTTATATTATTGCTTTGATTCAATTAATTGATTGGGTTTATATGTGTTGGAATTGATCATAATATCATGATCTTTAAAAAAAATTATATTTTTTTAAACATTATATAACTTTCATATTTGATTATTGTAATTGAAGATAAACATTATTTTTATTTTTTTAATGTACTAATGCTTTACGTATTTGGAGTTGGATTCGACACATTTTTCCTACTTATCATTTCTCTAATAAGGATGATATTCTTTCTTTTATTAAGAGTGACGGTACTCCGTTGGTTAAATTGATTAAGCTAGCTGTGATGTGGCGTATGAGGAATTATGATCGTTTTTATAATAAGATTGAGGTTTCTATGGTTATTTTGGTTATTAAAGATTTAATTTGTCTAGTGGGTGATTCGTCTAAAACTTTAATGAAGAATGATATGTTTGATTTCAATGTGCTCAAGTGTTTTGGTATTAACACTCGTTCTGATAAAGTAAGTTCTACGTTCCTCTTTCTATTAGATGGGAGTTTCCTTCACCAGGCTTGGTTAAAATTAACATTGAGGGGGATGCTAGGGGATATCCTGGTCTTGCTACTTGTGGAGGTATTTTTTGTGGGAGTATGGAGGGATTTATTTGAGCTTTTTTTGCGTTTCTTGAAGTTCAGATTGCTTTAGTTGCTGAGTTTTATAGGGTTATACATGTTATGGAGGAAACTCAAAAGATAGGAGGCTTACTAATGTCTGGTTGAAATGTGTTTATGTTTTGGTTTGTGTTGCGTTTATTGCTAGAACAAATGTTCTTTGGATGTTTCGTATAAAATACTTGTCTTAATTATGTCGAAAAACTAGGTTTAGGATTACTCATATCTTTCGTGAAGGAAATGCGTGTGTTGATAAGTTGGCTAATTTATGATTTATTCTTAGAGAATCTTTTTATTGGTATAATAAGATTTCATCTTGTCTGTTCTTAGAATTCTTTATGAATAAGTATAGTCTACCTATGTATCGTTTTTGTTAACATACGAGTTTTGGTCTAATCTCCGTATTTTTGTATTTTTTTGTATTTTTTTAATAATATTTTATGTATCGTTTTTGTTAACATATGAGTTTTGGTCTAATCCCCGTCTTTTATTTATTTATTTTTTTAATAATATTTTTTCATGTGATGACAAATGATTGTTGTTACTTGAGGTGTCAGCCTAGCTGAGATCTTAAGTTGCATAGTGATGTCTAACATGAAATATTTTATTTAAAATAAAAAATCAATTGAAAAAAATATATTTATTTATATATATTTTTTAATGTAGATGGATGTATTTAATCATGAGATATATAAAAGAAAAACAAAATAATAAATTTCAATCTGTTTATTATGTTCACTCATATAAAAGTGAACAAATACAACACATACAGTTATTAAATTACATTGAATAATTTATTTTGAACCATCATACTAATATATTTGAACTTATTTATAGTATAGACTATGTTGGACTAACAATACAAAAATAGACAAAAAAAAATATTAACTATTGATCATGGTATCATAATTTTTATGAAATTTTATATTTGTTAAACAATATATAACCTTCATATTTGATGGTTGTACTTGAAAATAAATGATCCAATTTTAATGTAGATTGATCCATTTAATCGTGAGATACATAAAAGCAAAACAAATTAATAAATTTCAACTCATTTATTATTTTGACCCATGAACAAATGCAAATGAATCACATTGAATTATTTAATTTTGGACAACTATAGTAATATATTTAACTTATTTATTATATGGACCATGTTAGACTAATAATACAGAAATGGACAAAAAAAATATTAATTTTAAATAGATCAACTTGATCATGATATTATATTTGCAATACAAGTTGCATATTTGATGGTTCTAATTGGAAATTAAATAATCAATTAAAAAAAATATATTCTTACATTTTTTTAAATTTTTTTTTTAGTGTAGATTGATCCATTTAATCGTGATATACATAAAAGAAAAAGAAAATAATAAATTTAAACTCATGCAAAAATGAACAAATAGAAATGGACATTTATTGAATCATACTGAATTTTTTAACTATGGACAATCACATTAAGATATCTTAACTTATTTATTTTGTGGACCATGTTGGAGCAACCATAAAATATTAGACAAAAATATTAATTTTAAATAAATCAATGTAACATACATATACCAACTTTAATGCTATATTTGGTGTATAATGTGGTATTGGAGAAGAATAAACACACGAAAAAAAGTAAGTTTTTTGTACTTCATTTATTGATCAATGCATACTACAAGAAGTACAATATTTACTATTATATCATTTTGTTGTAATTTACTAAAAAAGTGCATGAGTAGAGTCCAAATTTAGATATTGACCTATTCGAATGCTTGCATTCCTATTAACATTTTCAAATTTAATAATTAGACAAACAAAGATAATATTGATACTCTAGTATAACACAAAACACACAAAACACACAAAAACATTTTTTTTTTTCAATTTAGTTTTTATATTTTACAAAAGCCTCAAATTTGGTTCATAAATTGTTCTCTTCGATTTTAGTTTTTAATTGTTAATAAGTCCTAATTTTATTTAATATTGATTTTGAAAATATTTAACTATGTAATTTGAAGAAAGGTTTTTCGATTTTGTAAATTTAGATTAAAATAAAATATTGTTTTTATAATTTCACATGTGGTTTTATGCATTAGGTTATAAGGAATATTTGTTTGTAGATTGGGTTTGGATGTAAGCTTGTAAGCCCATAGAGAGAGTGAGGATTTAGGCTCACCAATTCTTCCACACTCATCATCGTTCTTTCTTTCGTTATCATCGTTATCATATTCACTTCACTCCCTTCACCCTTTTTTCTTCTCACCAAGAGGAACAACAACAACAAGATTACGCCAAACGATGTCGTATGTGCCTCCGCACCTCAGAAATAACAGCTCCGCCACCGTCGCCACCGCCAGAACCCCCTCCGTAACCCTAGATAACAACAACCACCACCACCACAATAACAACCACCACAAGCTCGCATTCGCCTCCAATAACAACACCAACGCCAATTGCTCTCCCTCGCTCCCCTCCTTCCACAATGCCTCTCGCCGGAGCTCCGCCGCGCCTCCGTCGCCGCGGATATTCGCCACCCCTGACCCCGTCTTCCCGCAATGGCAACCCTCAGAACGCGCTTCGCGTATGACTCCGGAGCAGGTCCCAATCCAATCTCTGTTTTCCCGTCTTTTCTGTTCAGTCTCGTATCTCACGTGGTTCTCTCTCTATTGACCTTTGCGTGTAATGTCTTGATTTCGATATTTTTTTTGAGGAATGTGAGTTTCTGTTCCAATTCGCGTGGTTAGGGTTTTTCTTGAATCTCGATTGTGTTTCGATTGAAGCGTGTGCGTGTTTGGGGGAATTGCTAATTTGCTTGTCAGTTCACGAAGCTGATTATGAGGACTGAGGGTTCGGATTGATCTGAGCGAGGCTTATAGTAAAATGCATTGCTTTGCTTGTAACGATGAGAATCCGAGTTATTTTTAACTACTTTTATACAGTTAAAGGCTTTTTTATTTTTATTTTGAAACTGTACGGCAGTGTTGTATTGTAACAGAGTAAGGGTTTTTTTGGTCTAGCTGAAGATGACTAATTAAGGTTCAAATCAGTGTTGGAAGGTTGTCCACATTTAGTATCTAACTGTGGCTGGTACGGGATTGTATCCAAGGTAGGATTTATGTCGGGAAAAAAGTTGTATTGAAGTTTGCTTCTACTTTGTGGTTGATCGATTACTATTACAGAGTTTCTTCTTCTTCTTCAGTGTACTGAACGCTGATGAGTTTTTCCTTTTGCTTGTCCTTCTCCTTTTTACTTTGCCCCAATAATCTTTCCCTCTTTCATGTGTTTTTGATTTGAGAGTCTCAATTTGTACTCTTTTCCGATATCTTTAATAGAGTTGTTATTTATCGTCTTGTTATTATATCTTGATGTTTGGCTTTCTTCCTGATTTGTCTTTTTTGTAACTAGACAAACAAATATTGGTTACTGAAATTCCAGTGCTTGTCATGTCCAGATCGAAGAGGTCCGTTCCCGGCTTAATCTTGACGTTACTGTTGCATCTGATTCTCCTCCCGCACCTGCACCAATAGAATCGTTTACTGATATGGTATTTAATTTTGTTAATATTTAATCATATTCATATTTTTCTGGGTAATTATGAAGCTATTTGTACCGAATTTTTTTGGAACTGTTATTTGATTTATTGCAAATGTGTTTGCAATCGTGAACTTCTTGTTCTTAGTGTTTGGACTCAAGTATCATGAAGGATATTGCTTTCCATGAATACACCAGGCCAACTTCAATCCAGGCACAGGCCATGCCAATTGCTCTCAGTGGAAGGGATCTATTGGGTTGTGCTGAAACTGGTAGTGGAAAGACCGCAGCTTTCACAATTCCTATGATACAGGTCTGAACTGATTAGACATGGCATATTCGACTAAACTCATCTTTTGATACTGCATATTTGTGAAAAACAAACCAAATTTAAATGATCAACCTTTTAGTTGTGATTTCATTTTTTTTATCAGCATTGCTTGGCCCAACCTTCAATTCGGCGCAATGATGGTCCTTTGGCATTAGTTTTGGCTCCTACCAGAGAACTTGCTCAACAAATAGAAAAAGAGGTGATATATGCATTTGTTTTTAATGTGGATGGATAATGGGTAATTTGGGGAGAAATTTATTGTTTATTTCTCCAATCAAGTAATGATTTTTAAACTATCTCCTAATAGTTTTCATATACCTAGGTTCACAGATTGTCTATTCTCTGTGTTTATTGCCTTTTTTGACATTTGGATCTTTATAAATATTGTCGGTAGTAGTAGAAGATTTTTGCTATCTTACTTTTGAATTATATGTTGTTTTGTTTTGAGATTGACATCTCTCGTATGATGCCCGAAAACATGTTCTACGCCAGGTCATTTCATAATTAATATTTTTTCTTTCTACAACTATCAGCTTTTCTTTTCATTGTTGTTTTGATTTTTGGTAGGTTAAAGCTTTTAGCAGATCCCTCGAGTCATTAAAAACTGCTATAGTTGTGGGCGGAACTAACATTGAAAAGCAGGTAATTAAATGTTGACATAATCTTTATTTCTTAGCTATTTTGCCTGGTGTTTTAAAATTTTGTACAAAGATGATTGTATTATTTGTTCTGTTGCTATTGTGTTAAGTATGATCTGAGAGCATCATAAAAATCTTTGTATGTTAATTATTAAGCTTTTGTAATAATTAATGTCTTTTTTATTTTTATGTTTTTCCTTGGAAACTTGGAGATGAGTTAAAGCTGTGTATTCAATTTTGCGCAGCTAGTTCTCCTGATGTACTGATATTTAAGTTATTTATATGATGCACTTATATTATGTGTTTCCAATGTTGTGATACAACTATTCTTAAAATATATAAGGATACAACACATGCAGGATACATATAGAGTTATGTTTTAATAAAATTTATAAAAGATAACAAATATACAATTATAATTCTGCAAATGCAACATTAAAATAAAGATATGATGTAGTTGGCAATCTGTAAAACTAGATAGTATCCCTGAATAGTGTTAGTGGATGCTATTTGATGTTTGTATTTGGAGGAAATGCATGTATCACTGTGTTTCATAGATTGGACGCTAGTTTGAGAGCTGGTACTGAGCACTTTGTAAATAGTGTCCAACAAAGTAAAGGTTTCTGCTACAAGGAGTCTTGTAACAAATTTTATTTGAAGTTTATTTCAACTCCACTTCTTGAAGGTAACATAGATTTCTGTGTGTTCTCTTTCTGGTCTCTATGGCAGAGGTCGGAACTTAGAGCCGGGGTTGAAATAGCAGTTGCCACACCTGGAAGATTCATTGATCACTTACAACAAGGCAATACTTCCCTCTCTAGAATTTCTTTTGTTGTTCTAGACGAGGCAGATAGAATGCTGGATATGGGTTTTGAACCACAGATAAGAGAGGTCTGTATTTTGAGTTTTTTGCTTATATTTGAGGCTTTCCTTTATTTTCTTGACGGTTTCATGCCTAATGTAAGATAACTAGTGTGACCTCATTGTGGTGTTTGTGCTTTCTTTACAGTGTTTTCAAAACAGTTGTTTCCTTATATAACTTTTTCCCTCTATTTAAACTGGTGCCGTTATTGAACTTTGAAGTCGAGCCAATAAAGCTAGAACTAGTTATATTGAGTTTCACTTCTTTAAGCATTTAACTGGAGAAGACGTCCTTCAATTAGAAAGCATAGAGAGGTTATAAGGTTACACTTTTTAAAGAAAAATTAGCAATGAAAATGTTGCCTGTTTTGGACAGAAACTTCATTTTCATTCTCCAATTTAAGCTTCTACAACTGTTATTTAGTCTGTACCTTAGTTTGATTTCTGTGATCTAGCTGCTATGACCATGCTTGAAATTTGTGTATGTTATATTTGCATATATATTATGGTCCCAATTGAATGGGTTATCAGCGATAATTCTAATGTTATCCTCAGGTAATGAGAAGTCTTCCAGAGAAGCATCAAACATTGCTTTTTAGTGCGACAATGCCTGTGGAGATTGAAGCATTAGCAAAGGTCAGGTTTCCTTCATTCTTGACAGGAATTTTTCAACGTTGTTATTTTTGCCTTTAAACAAATCCTAAAATAATGAAGTGTGATTCTGATTTGAAATAATGCTTAGACAAACAATAATTCTATCATTCGTTATTTGCTTTTCACATAACATTGTAAGCAGCCTTGATACTTAATCATAACATATAGCCCATTAGATGTGTAGTAATTGAAGTATAGTTATTCTTTTTAGGGTTTTCTATTTTGTCTTTTTCTTCCATGATTCTCTTTCTTAAAATTAAATATTGCCCCAAAAGACATTCTTTTGAAGAATATTATATTTCAGCAATATATTTCTTTGTATGCTCCGTTGGAAGGAATAATTTTGGATTTCACCAATAATTTGTTTAATTTCAGGAGTACTTGGCTAGCCCAGTGCAAGTGAAGGTGGGGAAAGTGAGTAGTCCAACAACTAATGTTTCGCAAACGCTTGTGAAAATTTCTGAAAACGAGAAGGTGTGTTATTTACTTTCAAAAGGAAATATACTGGTGAATAGTTGGACTAGAAGCTATAAGTTTAGTCTAATGCCTCCTAGAAGGCAGACAGTCATTGATTTCAAATGTTTTTTTTAATGTTAAGTTCTGTTTTTATTATCCATGTTTCTGGAGGGGGACTGTTTTTACTGAAAATTGTTGTTGCACACAAGTTCTTAAATACTTGCCATGAGGTACACATGTGCATAAAATTAAGGGAGTGTTGGGAGAATGAGATGTGAGTTAGCAAAGTTATAGTAATACGAGTGAAGAAAATTGAGGATAGTGAACAAATTATCTTGTTTAGTTGCATTTTTGACCCCATGTTATGTGCATGGTCATTTTCCTTGATACTTTTATCTTTATTTTCTCTTTCTTTTGGTTTCTGTTCTGAAATCTTACATTGTTCTTGTAGATTGACCGGCTTCTAGATTTACTTGTAGAGGATGCATCACAGGCTGAAAAATGTGGTCATCCATTTCCATTAACAATTGTGTTCGTTGAGAGGAAGGTATGCTTTGTTTTGTGTCCCTGTGGTGCATCAATATCATATCTACATTTCTATTGTTGTTATGATTATAGAAACAAGGAGCTAATCCTATATAATTAGGAATGTCTAGATTATATATGTATTATTAAGAACATTTCAATTTATTCCCGGATCATATTATTATTATTATTAAAGAATATCAAATCTTCTCTAGTTATCGTATTAATTTCTTTTTCTCAATATTTAAACAGCCCCCCTGTTTTCTTAGAGACATGTGGTTCTACCTTAATGTTTCTCTCTCTCTCTCTCTGGATTTAAAACTCAATCCAAATTGTTTTTATAAAAATTATGGATTTTGATTATAAATCTGATCCAAATATTTGGATTTGGATTGGATTACCCAAAATCCAATCCATGACCACTCTTTGGATTGTGTCGTGCTAATCTATCCCATTGTCTAAACGCTTTCGTAAGCCATGTATCCATGTGCTTTCATTGACAATTTTCCTTTCGCAACAACCGTAACTTCAACCGGCACTTGTGGCGGACTAATCAACCTTCGCCCATGTCACCTACTCCGTGCACTCCTACCCAATGGTGGTAGCTTCATTAGAGTTCAATTGGTGGTTTGATCTACTTTTCCCTCATTAGTTTTTTCCCCCTCCAAATTTCAAGAAAAAAATGTCTTCCAACAACACATCAACCTCCAAAATAGATTCTCCTATCTTTTCTATCCATATTGTCAGTATTGAGAAGATAGACGGGTCTAACTGTTCCACTCAGGCTTTTGAAATTGGGTTATGGTTAAGTGGGTTGGGTTACAAAACCCATCTCACTACCATTACTGAGTTCGTTCCTACAAAACATCATGAAGAATGGATAAAGATTGATGCTCAACTCTGTAGTGTTATTGAATCCACTATTTACACCTCACTCAAACCTATTTTTTGTCCCCACGAGACATGTGCATCATTTTGGAGTGAGGCTTGTGCCATTTATACCAATTACACACAATGTCTGTATGGCATGTGCCTTGACACTTTTTGTTCCACGACATTTTGAGGGTCCTATGTCTGTTTATCTTGGGCGGCTTTATGCTTCCTTGCATGATTTTAATGAGCTTCTTCCACCATTTGCAAATGTGAAGAAGGAACTTGAGAATTGCATTGCATTCTTTATGACATTGGGCTTGTATCTTGTCACATGATATTTTTTCATATTTTCCAGTCTTAAGTCTAGATATTGAAGATTTAAGTGGATTAGTTCCAAAAATTGGAAATCATGGATAGTTTTGGTACAGGTTCATACATGAAGTTTTTGTTTTATGGTCTAATCTGATTAGATTGTTTGCAAATTGATGTCTACATGTTTCTTATTATTTGTTTTTAATCTGTACATAGACAAGGTGCGATGAAGTTGCTGAAGCATTGGTAGCTCAAGGATTATCTGCAGTTTCTCTTCATGGTGGTCGCAGTCAGAATGAAAGAGAGGCTGCCTTGCAGGATTTTCGGAGTGGCTCTACCAACATTTTGGTAATCTCTCCTACGAAAGCACATTACTCAATTTTATAGTACATTACTTTGCCAACTTTTAGCTATTCTTCACGTATAAATTCTGATCTTCTCTACAATATTTAGTAGTAATGAAAATATTGTTGGAAATAACCATGCTGTGGCTTGTCTAATTATAATGAAGGCATCTTTGGCTTGTTTTATTCCCTGTTTGCTAAAGGAAATTTCTTGGTGTACCAAACGGAGAAAGAAGAAAATGTTAAGGTCAAAGTTGTTACTGTTATGATAAAAAATATATAATTTCTGTTTAATTTAGTGAACCCATTAAGGTACCATGCGTTGTATTTTATGCATGATTAATATGTGGACCCACCTATGATATCCATGTGCATTACTTTTTCCTTTAGATAATTCTTGTTAAAATATTGAAATCTTAGCAATTATGCATAATTAATTACATAAAAAAAGATAGGTATTTTTTATCTGCTAACCATATTGTACGATTCAGGTTGCCACTGATGTTGCATCTCGTGGCTTGGATGTCACTGGAGTGTCCCATGTCATCAATCTAGATCTTCCTAAGGTATTTCTGCTTCAAGCAAATACTAAATGATTGAGGACTGAATTTTATCTGTAGTTCACTAGGAAAAGATTATCAGACAGCGTACAGGTATTTTCCACTGTTTGTGGATTGCCATTCTGCTACTGCTATGTTGGCATCTCATTTGCCTGGTATTTTTCAGTCAAATTTAATTTTAATTTCTTGACAAATGCATACCTGAAGCCTCCGTTATGGCTGCCTCACTTATAGACCATGGAAGATTATGTACACCGGATTGGAAGGACAGGGCGTGCAGGATCAACTGGCTTAGCAACTTCATTTTACACTGATCGTGACATGGTGCTTGCTACCCTCCTTTTTCTCAGTAAAAAAAGTGAACTGTATTATTTTTTTAGATTTTAACATTAATATGTTTCTGCTCTTTAGTTCCTTGTTGCAAATATAAGGAAGGCAATAGCTGATGCTGAATCTGGGAACACATTGACATTTGCAACCGGAAAGGTAGTATATTTATTCTGCTATAATATTAAGATTCTTGGAGTCCATTTGGTGCACCGTTAAAATTGAGGGTAAAAATTCAAGAACTGAGATTTTACCCATATATTAAAAGATATACTAAACAGATAACTAGTGTTTTAGAAGTCTTACGGTGTTAGTAGTTTTACTGAAGTGGGCTTGTGTTTGACTGTTGTACATCTATATTGACTTTATACCTTGATTAATTAGTATACATACGTGTTGGAGGTTTGGGTCTGACGGTCCACCAAGATGCTCAATTTCTCCCAAAAAAATTTCATTGTGAATGTATTATATTTAACCTTGTATGTCACGGCTGACTTTCTATCCGTACTTGTAGGTTGCTAGACGGAAGGAGAAAGAAGCAGCAGCTGCACAAAAAGAGGCAAATATTGCTTTTTCCAAACAGTTAGGATTGGGAGCTGCTTCAATTAACATCGAAGATAAATATAAATTTATGATTGCTGCCGCAAACATTAAAAGAGAGGGCGCAGCAGATAGTGCCTGGGATGATTAATGTGGTGTATGGGGGGCTTCCCATATTTGATTGATGACAACTGATAAAGCCCTTAAGGTGGGTAATATGACATTTATTTGTTTTGGGACGGGGTTGTTTTCATCTTCTCCGTGGTCTGTCTCTGCATTTGCTACAATTATTTTTTCTCTCCACCCTATCTAATGGTTTCCCTGTGCATATTGTTTGTTTTGCAGTTCTGGTGCATTATTGATATGATGTGCTCTTTAGACGAAGTGCATTTATAGGTTAGTTGCTTCTAACAGGACGAAGATGGAGAAGTTTCTAGTTAAGTTTCCAAGTCTACGCTACGTTTGTTTTCGCTTCTTTGTGATAGGTAGCTAGCACACTAGTAACAAGTAGCTTGCTAGACGCCTAGGTGGTTTGTAGAGTAGTCATATAGGTAGTGCACTTTTGTAAGCGTAGAAATCTTCAAGTTTTTTTTTAAATTTTGTTTTGCGTCAAAAATATTCCTCTATTCGCATAGATATTTCATCATCGTCATGAAATGTATATATATCCTGCTTGCTGCATTTCGCAACTATGTTTCTCTGTTTCTGAGCCTTCATACTACCCGCGAAATATGTATTGACTGAAACCTTCCAATTTTGATCATGCCACTCAAATAAACGTAAAGAGGACTTGACGCAACGTCTCTTCGACTTAAATATTAGATGTTCTACGCAAAATGTTGTATAAAAAATAAAAGGATTCAAATGTTTGTATTGGTTAAAAGATGACAATAGTGTGCTCGAGATTAACGAAGCAATTATGAGAGAGCAGTGGTTTTAAATTAGATCCATACTTAGACGCCATGGTAGGGATCCATCTTTCACCTTTGATTGTTTATCACAATCACCACGTCAAATGAGACTAGAAATATGAATATTTAGTTCATAACACATTTGGGAAATTGTACCTCTTTCTCGCTGCATACACCATGAATTTTGGGGGGTCTCTGAACATCACGACGCTACTGCCTAGTTGCTGATTGTGGGGGATGTTATTTTGTCCATGTACGAAAAGTGTACAAAATATAACATTAGAATTTGATACTAAACATTTTGTATTATAAATTTTAGTCTCTGGGGAATGCAGGGACAAAAGACGTCATTTTCCCTTTGAGTAAACTGATAAAATAAATTAGAATCGTAAAAAACATCATAAAATTATAAGAATAACAACTCGTATGGTAATGAGATATGATCATATATTGTTTTAAACCGAACGGACTACACAATTTCTCATTTATGCAACACAACCAACTTCCGACTCAACAGAAAGAAGGGGAGCATATGAACCTAACCAATTTTCGAGTAATCTTCTAACGGGCCTCCTTCTCAAGAAGAGATGGTCCTGCAGAGCTTCCTAACTGAACCTGATGACACTTAGAACCAACATATGAAAACAAACCAAAATATTACAAACCATGAAACATGACTGCGACTTCTAAGTTCTACCTTCTCGTAACCTTGGGTGATATACATCACACCACAAAGTATAAGAAATACATCACAGACACAGAAACATGAAGAGAATAAATACAGAACAGGAAGGAAGGGTGGTATTGTACAAGTTTACATGCAAGTGAGGCAAGCATGTTGACATATCAGATGGCCCAAAGAGGAAGTCTCTTGTTTCCTCTGAAAGCCTGCCGAAGTATATTATACCTATTTCTGTAATGCTCAAGTGAGAAGCATAGCTGCCTTATGGCCTCACGTTTCTCTTCAGCTCCTCCTAAGATCTCAACCCTTTGCCTCTCAATCTCTTCCTCTAGCATCTTACCTGTTGATGTTAGTTCCTCCACTTGTTTATGAGCCTCTTCAATCTCATTATCTCTTGAATCTATCACTTTCTTAAGTGAACCAACTTCTGCATTCAAGTTATCTCTCTCTAATTTCAAAGCCTCATGACTTTCATTGACATATTTTGCAGACTTATTTCTGTCCTCAGTGTCTTTCTTTAACCGCTCCATTTCTCCTTTGAGGGTCTCTTCCCTCTCTCTTTTTTCAGAGTGGATTCTTTTTATATCTACTTCCAAAGATTGCCATTGACATTCCCATTCTTTGATCTTCTTCTCTGAAAGAGTCTTTTCTCCCAACAACTTGGTTATTTCAGACTTCAAATTTGATCTCTCAAAGAACATTTTCTGTTCTACATCAGATAGAAGGGTCTTTAAATCCCTGACCTCATGATCCCGGTCTGCTAAATTAGTTCTCATCTTTGCATGCCTTTCTTGGAGTTTTGAGTTTTCTCTTTTCTGGGAGTTGAACTTTATTTTCCAAGAAGAAATGTCTTTCTGAGCCAAGTCAAGCTGTTCCTGCAATTGCTGAATAGTTTCAAATGTTCTAGTAGCCCCAAATTTCAAAGAAACAACTTGCATTTCTGCAGACTCAAGTTTTTCATTGGTCAACCTTAGCTCCTCCCCAAGTTTCTTCAACTCCAAGGATTCCCCTCCCATCCTGACCCCTTCTACAGTTGAAGATAATCCAAAGCCACCCTTCAAATTCGTCGATTCCTTTGATCTGTATATTTCAAGCTCAATCTTCAGCTTACTAATCTCCCCTTCAGAAAGCCTCAACTTCTCATTCACATTCCTTAGTTCCTGTTCATAGGCATTGATCTTAGCACGAAAATCCTCAGCATTTTTCACACGTTCCTCCTCATTGCACAGCTTTTCTTTCCCATCAGGTGGTATCTCAACATCCAATTCCATCACCCTTCTGTTGACACTATTCTGATCATTTCCATTCCCAAAGAAGCCTGAAAAACTGTTCATAGACGAGCTATCATCATAATAATCCTCATCAGATTCTGTCAAAGTAGAAGAACCATCTCCATCCTTTTGACATGCATCAAAACTATTCACGTTCCCACCAGAACCAAGAAAGACATCGAACCCTGCAGCACGGTTGGGGGATATGCGACGCCCCATCTTCCTAGGAGAGGGAGAAGGCATGCTAGAAGGTGGCTCAGAACCATAATCTGAAACACCAGAAGCTTGCGATTGAAGATCACAAGGTGTGGTGATGTGATCATAACGTTCAACCAAAGATTTGTAGCCACGGTAGAACTCTTCAACAAGAGATATCAACTCTGGCCTCTTCTTGTAATACATCTCAGCCTTTTTGGCAAAGGAATCTCCGTCATCTTCAATCAGCTTCTGCATTTGCCTCACGTTGCGTTCCATCTCTGTGGTTAAGGATCGTTTTGTCATTTTCTTGATGATCATCAGCAAGGTGGAATGTACGTATATATATATATATATAAATGATTATGGAATATGATTATGTTGCTTTGAGGTTTGGATGAGAAACCAAAAACAAAACTAGGAAAAAAAACGAGATTCCAACAACCCTTCCCAACTTCAAAGTTAAGAAGGGTGAATCCTTTTTTTTCCAGTATGTTTTGTGAGGAAGAGTATTGAAACAATAGGTCATAACATGACACCAACGTTATTTTTTGTTTTCTTGTTTTATCTTTTCCTTGTTTAGAATGTAGAAGTGTCCTTAACCTTGTTAAAGCTAGCTACAAATGTCGGTTTGGAAGAACAGAAGATACATGGCTTTGTTGGTAACAAGAACCTTTTCGTTTCTTAATTTTCACATAATACAGATGGATTTAATTAAGGATTTCCACTGCTACTTTTCTCACAACAACCTCTTAATACTTCTTCTCATCTTCATGGACTTCAATATTAATAATAAATTAACCAAAATATTTCACTTTCTTCCTTATCATAAAAAATAACAATATAACACTCAGGAAACAAAATCATGCAATTTTTATTAAAATTATTTAATGTTTTTTTAGTAATTAAAATATTTAAATGAATTTATTCATCATTATAACTATATTAATGTAGTAAAAGGTCAAAATCCTGTCAACAACTAATATGGGTGTGGTCAAGTTTTAAATATAGAACTTAATTAAGTGATATTTAATATAGTTATAATTATATTTATTTTAAATATATTTAGTAAAAGCTGAATCATTATTTTTTTTTGCTTTTGACAATGATAAGAAAAGCAGATCACAAGATTATTCTAATTGTAATTTGCTTTACATACTTCTAAGATTTTCTGAATGCCACTTAGAAGTCTTGGATTTGATGAGTCTGCCCCACATCCAAGACTGCAACTTTTTTGATTCCATCCTTTTATTAATTTGTTGGAATCAATCTGAAAATAAAATTAAAAGAAAAACACATGTTATTGTATCCTGCTTCATATTTTTATCTGAACTTGATTTCTTTTTTTTAAAATTTTTGAACATTAGATTATAGACTGTTTCTTCCTGCACCTCCATATCTTCTTATGTCACCTCCATACACAACATGAAAATATATTTTTATCCTTCTTGTGCTACCCCATAGAATAACTTTCGGATTATGTAATCCAAAAACACATTTAAAAAAAGACTTCCAGATTATATAATCCAGAAGCTAATAACAAATTTAAAAAATGACTTTCAGATTGTGTAATCCGAAATATTGACATTTTTTAAAATATGAAAATCTATGGAGGTGCAGGAAGAAGCACCTAGATTATACCATCTTAAGAGTGATAACATGTTTTTTACAGTTTTGGGTCAAATTAGTTGCTTGAGCTGGTTGAATTGGGAATTGGTCACTAGATGATTGATTTAACCTTGAAAATTTTATTGTTAAAAATCACTAAAACTAGTTTGAATTGGTTCAAAATTAAGTAATGGGCCAAAATCTAGTTTGTTTGTGGGATTTTTTTTATTATTTAAAAACATTATAATCATTTATATAACTTTAACTCAATAGACTGTGATGATAAATAATTATGTCAATTATATTGATTTAGCTTATTTTTAATAAATGTTATTTTGTGTTTGTGGCCTTAAGTGTTATGAAATTTAGTTTCATGATTAATTTTGACTGTTAGAGGTTCTGACATTTGCAAGTGAAGTTTAATTGTAGTTAGACTTGAATATGATTTCAGTTTTTTCTTTAAATATAAAATTAATTTTTTGGTTTCTGTAATTTTGAAAAAAAAAAGTTATTTCAGATCCTTTGTAAACGTTGTGAAAATATGAAAAGAAAATTATATGTAGTAGGGTGTTTGATAACAACAGTAATGTAAACTTGGAGTAAGTTATGAAATATTTTTTTTTTTGTAATTACTGGTTATATAAATAAGTTTTTTTGACGATACTTGATGTGAAGAATTAAAACAAACGTTTTTTTTTCTCATTATAGAAACTAAAAAAGAGTCAAATTTAAATTTAGGAGATTAAAATATAATAACTCAAAATTTGAAGGATTGAAAGTACATTTATTATTTATTTATTATGAAATAACAATATATTATATTATCATTAAAATAATATTATGTAATTTATTGTTTGATCTACCATAATGACAATTACATTATTCATCTTTAATAACTGTCCTAATTTAGCTATCAAACTGATTTTGAAAATGTTAATTTTTTTATGTTATTATCAATAATATTATTAATGTAATTAATGATATCGTTGAATGCATGATGAGGTGAAAGTTTTTAACATTTAAAAAAATGGTCTACAAATGTTAAAAATCAAAGAATGCTATCATGCAATAGTATAAAGTCTTTACTCTTAACAATATCGATGCGTGGCTTCATCCTTAATTTTTTTTTTCAATAAGAAAACTTTCATACAAGATTTGACTTAAGAATATTTGACATTTTACAGACACAAATTAATAATATAGAATAAATGTTTTAAAATATTTTTCTTTTTTACTTTTGAAATATAGAACCAGCCACTAAAAATTTGTATGATAAAATGTTTTTTTTTTGCAATAAAATTTAGAGATAAATCCATTATTATTGATAAAATATAAGTTATTGTTGGAGACCCACCTGATAAGAACACCTCATATTATATAGGTGTATGCAAATCTCAGTCAGTTTTATAAGGTTGAGTTAGACTTAAAATTCACTTCTTAACTTCTTAATATGATACAAGAGTCATTCAGAGTCTATTATACTAAGAATTTGTTGGATTTATGAGACCACTTATTATCAGACTATCTGTTGTATAGTTCCACACACGAGTTAACTTATAATAAAAATGAAAGCAACCAAATTGCACCTACATTAAATGAATTTAACAGTAAGAATGATTACGTTTCTCTAAATTAAATGGACTGAAAATGAAACAAAATGAATTAAAATAGCACGAGGTGAAGCCTAAGAATCCATCATATACAAAGAAAATAAAATAAGAATAGAAGAAAATAAATAAAAATGATGAAAAAAGAATCAAAATTTAAAAATGAGAAAGAAATACCCGTTTCTAAACTTTAGACTTTGTGTTTTGTTGTGTGTAAAACTTTTGATGAAAATGGAGAATAAGATATGTAGGGATATATCCAAAGGATTAGTGTTTGTAGTATTTACCTTGCTTTCTCTCCAACATCTATCCCTCTTTATTGTAATGCTTCTAATTAAATATGGAAACTAAGAAGAATAAAAAAAAGGGCACAAAATAGTCTTAAGAGAAAAAGTTCAAACAATTGATAATATTAACACATATTTATGTTCAGTGACTAAAACATCATCTTCACATTAAGAGACTTAAATAAAAGAAAGGAAAACTTCATAGATATTGTTTTTTTATATCCTTAAATGTAAGGAGTGTTTGATATACAAAATATTTTTATTTTATTTCTAAGAATAATGTTTTTTCTTTTGGAAATGTCATGTTCACATGTCTAAAATATTAACATAGGAAAAAAAATCAGTGAAAAACTTAATAAAAAACGAATTTTTAAAAAATATACATATTCTTGAGAATTATTTTTAAAATTGCCATATTTTTAAATTAACCATTTAGTCAAACTTACTTATATTGAAAAATCATTAATGAATAGAAAAGTATTTTTATTTTTTATACAATTTAATATTCTGAGTGTTACTTTAACTTTTTTATATATAAATACATCTAAAAATATTAATCATGAATTAAAATTTCAACTTTAACGTATGTATAGTTAATTTTCTATTGACTGAACTTTCAAACTTACCATTTTACAATTTAGAATATTTTTTTCTTTTAATGTATTTTTTAATTTAGATTGTGCGGAAATTAATTATTCAAACTTTTTTTGTAATTATAAATATTTCTTCTTTGCAATGTTTTATTCATTTAAACTCTTTGACTTGAATTTGAATAATCATAGATATTTGAGACATTTTTTAGTTACACCTATCATTATCATTAAATGAATAGAGCTAGCAATGACATTTTTATAAATTGTGACGAAAATAATTAATAGTATAGTGATTGTAATGTTGAAATTATAAAAAAAAAACCATTACAGAGAAAATAAAAATGAATAACGTTCTACAAAATTAAATTTGGGTTTTAACATTATTGAAAATCATCTTAAGAACATTCTTAGCTTAATTAAGAAGTATGTACAAGTAATACACAAGGATGACAGTAAGATGTAGACAAGTATTTGTATTTTTTTTTAATTTAATAAGGTATATATGTTGTTTGAAATACAAGTACTTTGGACTAAAATTGAGTATTTTTTTAACACAACTACTTCTAGTTAAAACAAGTATTGTTTGAAATACAATCACTCTTAACTAAAACGAGTATTGTTTGATACACAATCACTTTTAACTAAAACTAAGTATTATTCCAAAATGTAACTAGTGGTGACTAACCCGTTTAAGAGTATTCTTTTAACAACAACCACTCTTGACTAATAACTGAGTATTCTTTGCCAAATAGTCATTTCTGATTACAACAAAGAAATGATCTAATCAATGATCCACAAATAACTGGGTTGCTCACTAGAGATGGATAATATTTTTTTATGTAACAAGGTTTATGCTCTCTCTTCTAGTTTCTTAAGTGAACATGAACAATGTTCTTCTATGAGACTTCTAATGTTTTAATAGTATCCAACGAGGCCTCTTGCTATTCTTTTCGATGGATGACTTTAAAAAGAAGAATATTTGTTGTCAATCCATTTCTGGCCTTTGAGTAGTTTTACTTACTTGAATGTCTTTTTTGTGTTTGACGAGCTTGAATGTTGTACTGTCATGAAAGTTCCTACTCAAAAATCGAAGTGGTCATAGATCGGTTAAAGTACCCGTAAGATCAACAATAAGTCGATAATATAAAATTTAGTCTAAAACTGCCTCGATCACTTGAAGGCCAACCTAGGCGACTAGTGAGAATTTTGGATCTTTATTCTGTTATCAAAATAAGACAAAACAATCTCTTATCTTTCATTTCCGGATTTGCACTATGCTGTTTTCTTAGTACCTAAGAGTCTCTCCAAACCTTTTTGAAAAATAAATATAAGGGGCTTTAGGCTAGATGGGACACACAAACATCTATATGCACACAAACTTACTAGGTAAGAAGGAAATCCCTATAATCCCTCTTAACCTAAACAAATGTGAATGATGCATTAAATGCACTATTGATTGTTATTTTGTTCTTTACTCAACATTCTAATAATGAGATGTACTTGATATCTTCTTGGAAACCAATGTTTCCAAGAAACCAATGTTTCAACTACCAATTATTTAGATTATAAATTTGGTAGAAAAACTTTGGTTTTTAATTAGATACCAATTTAGAAACAATTAAACAATAATATAAACTAATTTAGAAACAAAAAATTTTTTAGTCTCTAAAAATGGTATCTAATTTAGTTACTATAGTAACTAATTATTTTTTGTCTCTAAAATTAGTTTCTATTTATTTTTTCGAAGGAATATCAGCTGAGTTTTTTTTTCTACTCCAAATGCTTTAATATTATACTTTTGGGAGCAATTGATGTGACTAATTTGAAGATGTGATTTAGATACTTTGAATTTGTTCATTGTGGGTTGATGTTTTCTTCACTACAAGACTTTGGCATTTGAGTGTTCATAGCCCATACACAAACCATCATTTGTCAACCCATAGACAAATTAAATGTGAACCCTTCCATTCTCACATGCTAAACAATTATTATTGCCTTTTGCTTTCTTTGATCCAATAATTTAAAATGATGAAAATATATTTTTAATTTTTAAATAAAAGTAATGGTGTCGTGAAAATGTATTTTGGAATACAATTTCAAATTTAAGTTTCTGAAATATCTTTCTGAATTAGGTTTTGCAAAATAGTTTTTGTAAAATATGTTTCTAAATTTTATTTTCCCGAATATATTATTTGTATTTCACATTTTTCAAATTTTCAATTCTATTTCATATAATTTCTAAAACACAAAATAACTTATTCTAGATTTACCTTTTTCACTTGAATGGAAGGTGAGTATGTATATGAAGACATTCTAATGCTGAAATTGTTAGAACTGTGTATATAATGACTGTAATTAATGAATAAAATATATTTTATCACGTGATAAGAAATTTAACAACTATGGATGAGGTCGCATAAGAAAAGCACAAAATGTGAATTTTGTTTTGTTAAAAACAGAGAGACGAGGGTAAAAAAAACTTAGAACAGAGAAATTTTTGTTTCAATTAGATTTTTTTAATTGAGAGGGCACAAGAGAGGGAATGTAAGAAAACGCAGGAACAACAAAAAAATATTAAAAAAACTGTTTTGTTTATTTATTACTGGAGGTTATCTTAACTTGAGTAAAAAAATATATTCTAAATATTTTGTGAATGGATATTGATTAAGTGCTTCAATTATTTTATTACAGAATTAGTAATCTAAGTATGATATAATCTAGTACATATTATTAGTTAGAATGTCACAGTAAAAGATCACTATAAAAAAATCATACTTTAATATTAAAAAATACGATAATTTGTATTGTTTAAGATTTTACATTGAAAAAAAACATTTCACAATATATTTATGATTTAGTTTTGTAAAATTAAGTTAATTAGATTTAAAATTTAATTTTTAAAATGATATCAAAATCATTTAGAATTTATTTTAGCGAAAGTTTGTTTGATTTATTAAATCACACATCAATATATACTCTTATGTATGACTTGGAGAGTGTGAGTAGGAAGTGTGTTAGAATAGTGAATGTAAACCTTATTATGAGTCGATTTTGTAAAATTGAGTTAAACTCAATATTCGTTTTATTTTAGAGTCTCGGTTCATTATGTACACTTTCCAAATGTTGTTGTTTGAAATTTGAATGGTGGGAGGAGTGAGGTCGTTTGAAATGAAAGAATTGAAAATTGGAAGGAAGGGTCTGAATCAGAAATGGAAACAAAAGTGTTGGGAGGTTTCTTGGAAGGTAGAGTTTTGGATTTTTGGTTTTTATCAAATGTCTCCTTAACATTATTTTGGTTGTTTTTATGTACTTGTTCTTGTTACCAACCATTTCATTTTTTCTCTCACCATGTGCTGCCACTATTCTCATTCACTTTTCCTGAAATTTCCTACTAAATATACTGCACTTTTCAACATTTAGTTTTTTTCTTTCTTTCACGTGTATCTTATGCAATTTCCTTCAAAGCCAAAGAAAGTGTGTATTCAATATAAGCACCTCTTTTCATAGAAAATTGAATTTTATTCATCATTTCATCAAAGACTAACTATGTTAATTAGACTTCATATATTTTTTCATTATTTTGCTTATGCGGGGACTCAAATGCTTTCTTCTTTTTTTCTTTTTTTCTTTTATAAAGTTTTCATTTTAGACATCACTATGCAACTTGACATCTCAGCTAAGCTGACACCTCAAGTAACAACGATCATCTGTCATCACATGAAAAAAAAAATATTATTAAAAAAAAAGAAAAAAGAAAGAAAATACAAAAATATGGGGGGACTAGACCAAAACCCATATGTTAACACAAACGATACATAGGTAGATTATACCTAT